>Ga0265296_1000144_pt1:5000-140949 | contig 140949 bp, 120 predicted proteins | sample MunlanPumphouse1_FD_189073 | JGI IMG/M metagenome (GOLD analysis project Ga0265296, IMG submission 189073) | Groundwater microbial communities from a municipal landfill in Southern Ontario, Canada - Pumphouse #1 | ecosystem: Environmental > Aquatic > Deep subsurface > Groundwater...
GATGTCGGCTCATCGCATCCTGGGGCTGAAGAAGGTCCCAAGGGTTTGGCTGTTCGCCAATTAAAGCGGTACGTGAGCTGGGTTTAAAACGTCGTGAGACAGTTTGGTCCCTATCTGTTGTGGGCGTAGGAGATTTGAGAGGAGCTGTCCCTAGTACGAGAGGACCGGGATGGACGAACCGCTAGTGTTCCGGTTGTGCCGCCAGGCGCAGCGCCGGGTAGCCATGTTCGGACCGGATAACCGCTGAAAGCATCTAAGCGGGAAGCCGACCTCAAGAATAGATCTCCCGGATCGTAAGATCCCTAAAGGCCCCTGGTAGACCACCAGGTTGATAGGCCAGAGGTGGAAGCGCAGTAATGTGTGGAGCCGACTGGTACTAATCGGCCGTGCGGCTTGACCATATTTCCCTTGTTTTTGGAAACTGCTAAGGACTCATTTCTTCCAGATTCGATTGAGCGGACCCAAGGTTCCGCTCACTGGTAACGTGACATAAAGTTTCCGGTGGCCATAGCGCAGGGGCCACACCCGATCCCATCCCGAACTCGGTAGTTAAGCCCTGCAACGCCGATGATACTACGTGGGTGACTGCGTGGGAAAGTAGGACGCCGCCGGATTTAATATCATAGCAGCAGCCCCGCCTCTTGACTGAGGCGGGGTTTTTTTATTCTCAAATTCCCTATATTATTTTAACATGGTACAAAAATGATCTCGGGATTTGATGCCCAGTAGAAAAGGGCGTACTCATGTTGCTGCCTGGACAGGTGGAGGAAACGGAATGCCAAAGAAAGGCAAACCGCCAAAGAAAGGAAAGCCGCCAAAACTTGGTGAATTGATTCACCAGGAGATATTCCGTCGCTACGGCATTCCCGGCCTGGTCGTCCTTTTCGTCTTACTCGCAGCCGCTTATGTATATTGGGATTGGGAAAAGGTGAAAACCTTGCCTGGCGTTAAACCTGTCGTCACCCACTTCACCCGCTGGCCGATTCGCAAAGCCGACCCCAACCGCTATTCCATCCTGGTGGCCCACCTGGAGAATGACGCCCAACGGGAGCACGAGCTCCTGATCATCGAGGCCCTCAAGGAGTTCGAAGGGGTGCAGACTCTCAGGCTGGACCGGACCATCCCCTTGGAAGGGCCGGTGCCGGAGGTAATGGAAAAGCGGGGACAGGAAGAGGCTCAACGCTATCTCAAGGAGAGCGGGGCCTCTGTGCTCATCTGGGGGGCGGTCCTCAGTAGGGGGAGCAGCACGGTATACAAGCTGTATTGGACCCCGGCGGCAGGGGAGGCGCGGAAGCCGGAGCGCTATGCGGCGCCCCTGGCCGAGGCGCAGCTGAGCTTGCCGGAAGTCTTCTGGGGCGACCTAGCGGAAATCCTGCGCCTGCAAGTCACCTCAGGGGCGACGGAACTTGAGGCCCAGGAGGGGCGCTACGTGGCGGACAGGCTCCCCCCTTTCATTGCCCGGGTGAAACAGCTCCTGAAGGCCAGTGGTGAACGACCGGGCTGGAATGCGGATGCCAGGGGCGCCACGCTGGTGATCCTGGGTACTGCCCAGCATAAATTGGGCGAACAGAGCGGGCAGAAAAGGCACCTGGAAGAGGCGATAACGACCCACAGGGCAGCGCTCAAAGAGTATACCCGGGAGCGGGCGCCGCTTCAGTGGGCCTTGACCCAGAACAACCTGGGCTCTGCGCTCTGCAGGCTTGGGGAGCGGGAGAGCGGCATGGAAAGGCTAAAAGAGGCGGTGGCGGCCTACCAGGAGGCGCTCAAGGAAGGGACCCGTGAGCGGGTGCCTCTGGACTGGGCCCTAACGCAGTACAATCTGGGTAACGCGCTTCAGTGGCTGGGAGCACAGCATGATGGGACGGAAATGCTAAAAGAGACGGTATCAGCCTACATGAGCGCTTTGGAGGTCCTCGAAGCGACCCAGGCCCCTTACTACGTGAAAAAAGCTAGAGCCAGCCTGCTGAGCGCCGTGGCCCTGCTGCGGGAGAGGGAAAAAGATAAGGAAGTTCAGAGTGAGTTCGGCCCACCAGCGAACCACGGGCAAGACCAGACCTTAATTTTAAAATCTATAAGCCCCACAAATCCATTCCCGAGCTTAATAGACCAAGACCCGCAGGGCCGTTGGTCCTCCGTGGGTGACGGAGTGGGAAAGTAGGACGCCGCCGGATTTAATATCATAGCAGCAGCCCCGCCTCTTGACTGAGGCGGGGTTTTTTATTACCTTGTGCTCAGTGAAGAGAAAGACCTTAATCAAGCATATAGGTAAACACGGCGCTTTCTTGCTCAGGGAAGGTGGGCGGCATTCTATTTACCAAAAGGGGAGCTTTAGGACCTTGGTTCCCCGGCATACTGAAATAGTCGATGAACTGGCCAGGAAGATTTGCAAAGACCTGGAGATTCCATGGGTGAAATAATGAAATTCAGGGCCATGATTAAGCAAAGCGATGATTGGTGGATCGGTTGGCTGGTCGATCTTCCCGGGGTCAATGCCCAGGAGAAGACCCGGGAAGAATTGCTGGAGTCCCTAAAAATAGGAGCCGAAGACCTGTTGAGCACTGCAGTGCCCTTTGAAGCCGAGGCCCAGATGACCACTATTGACATTTCCGCGCCGGAATGGGGCCTGGAAAATGTGCGATAGCAAAGGTTGGGGCCACACCCGATCCCATCCCGAACTCGGTATTCAAGCCCTGCAACGCCGATGCTCCTCCGTGGGTGACTGCGTGGGAAAGGAGGACGCCGCCGGATTTAATATCATAGCAGCAGCCCCGCCTCTTGACTGAGGCGGGCTTTTTTTATTTTTATTCCAAGATGATTTGGTATAAATGGATCAGAGGGAAAGGTTATGCAATTTACTGTGGAATCCGAGCAGGAAGAAGATGGCCGCTGGCTGGCGGAGGTGCTGGAACTTCCCGGGGTGATGGTCTATGGCCAGACCCGCCAGGAAGCTCTGGCCAAGGCCCAGGCTCTGGCCCTGCGGGTCCTGGCCGAGCGGCTGGAACATGGTGAGATGCTGGCCGAGCCGATAAATATTTTGTTTGCCGCGGCATGAGTAGCTGGCCCGCCACCAAAGCAAGACGGGTATTGGCAGGTTTGGTGAGGCTTGGCTGGAAGATCAAGAGAACGTCGAAAACCTCCGGATCCCACCGCACTTTGTCTCGGAGCGGCTGGCCCGACGTCGTGTTCGCCTTTCATGATAATGAAGAAATCGGGCCGAAGATGCTGGCCCGCATTGCCAAGGTTACCGGCCTTACCCCCGAGGACTTATGAAGTTGTCGGAGCTTATATCTCGATACACCTGGCAAGAAGTTGAGCCAGCTTATGCGGAACTATACCCTAAGGAGAAAAGGAAAAGAAAGAGAGCCCGGGAGGCTTTCGAATATATTCAATATCTTAAGCTCATAGATTCTAAGATGCGGATTCATATTGAGTACCGGGAAGATGAAGAAAGCGGCTATCATGACGTTTTGGGCAGAGACGGCAGTCTTAGGGAGGATGGGCAGGAAGAAAGCTACAGCCTGTTTCTAGTGGAATGGGACGAGTGGCTGGGGATGGAAATTGAGACGGAGACCCTGGGAAAATATTCCGAGTTGGACATCTTGTGCCATGTTTTTTGGGAAATGACCTGGTGTGGCTATTCCATGGAAAAGGTTAAAAAATTCAGGAAAAAACTTGAGCGGTCCTCGAAGAGTAAAAAAGAGGATTTTATTCCCTTCGATCCCACTATGTTGGGGCAAGAAGATGGAACCTATCAGGATTAGGTCAATAATGCTCCTTTCAAGGCTTAATAAGGCAAATCAAATAGAAAACACGCCATCCTACATCGAACACACTCGTTAAACATTCTTTTGGCTTTAGGTCTGCAGGGCTTTGAGGCGGGCTACGGGGTCAAAGCCTGGGTTACGGCGCACTTCCTCGGCTGAGGGCAGGTGGTTGAGGCGCATTAATTCGGAGATGGCCGCGAGTAGGCGGTCGTGTTGGAGCCCCGCGGCGGCCAGCACTTGGTCGGCTTTCACATAGTAGGCTATGAAATTGCGGGTCTGCAGGTCCCCATGGATCAGGACGGCGTCCCAGGCTGAGGCGTAGCCCACGTACTGGAGGAAGAGATCGAACTGCTCACTCCAGAAAAAGGGCACGCCGGCATATTCAACGGGGCGGCCGGCCATATTATGCGCTGCTACCCGGCCATGCTGTGCGGCCAGGCGCCAGTGCTCAATGCGGATGGGGGCGCCGTCGCGCCAGTCGGGAAAGCGGGCCAAGTCGCCGGCGGCGTACAACCCGTCGGTGACCCTCAGATGCTTATCCACGGAGACGCTGCCGTCCGGGTTGAGTTCGAGGCCCGTGAGCATCTGGGTGGCGGGATTGATCCCCAAACCCACCAGCACCAGGTCGGCGGGCAGGGTGTCGCCGTCATCCAGGACCACGGCGTGCGTCCGGCCGTTACCCTCAAAGCGGACCGGAGTGCGGCCCAGGCGGAAGGCGACGCCGTGCTCGGTATGGACCTCTTGGAGCATTCCGCCGATTTCCGCGCCCAACTGCCGTTCTAAAGGGACAGGGCGGGAGCCTACCACGGTCACGGATAGCCCTCGTTTGGTGAGGCTTGCTGCCGCTTCCATGCCGATGAAGCCGGCGCCGATAACTACCACCCGGGAGGCAGGGCTTGCGGCCGCGATGATGGCATCGGCGTCGTCGAGGCTTCTTAAGGTCAAGACGTTGGGCCATTGGGCCCCGGGAAGGTCGAGTTTGCGGGGCAGACCTCCGGTGGCCAGGAGCAGGGCGTCATAAGCGAGGGAGCCGCCGCCGGCAAAGGTAAGGGTTTTGCGCCGGGGGTCCACTTGGGTGACGGATTGCCCCAAAAGGACCTCGATGTCGTGGTCACGGTAGAACTCGGCAGTCCTCCATGGCAGGGCATCGGGACCGGCTTCGCCGCTTAAGTAGCCTTTGCTCAGGTTGGGGCGGTCGTAAGGCAGATGCGGCTCACCGGTGATCATCACGATGCGGCCCTGAAAGCCGTCTTGGCGCAGGGTTTCCGCGGCGGCGTTGCCCGCAGCCCCGGCCCCCAGGATTACAAAAGTGCGGCTGTCGGCGGGGTCGCGCCGCACCATGGTGGGGGTGCGCCGGTTTTCCGCAGCGTCCGGCACCTTGAGGATGACGTCGTCGTCTTCCACCCGCACATCAAAGCAGGGCTGGGCATCCAGGGCCGGAGGCTCTTCCAGGTTGCCGGTCATCACATCGAAGGCGGCCTGATGCCAGGCACAGACTACCCGGCGACCGCTTAAGGCGCCGTCGATGAGGGGACCGCCATAGTGGGTGCATTCCGCGCCAATAGCATAGAATCGGCCTTTGAGGCGGACCACCAAGACCTTGGTCTCCCCCACGACCACCTCACGCATCTCACCATCCTGCAGCTCGTGCGCCTTGAAGACGATGGATTCCTTGGACATCTGCGTCTCCCTTCCCGGAATTAGGTCCTACAGCTCCCTAATTTTATAAAGTAGTGCCCTTCTTATCGGGAGGCAACGGTTATGGGGAAAAAAGCGCGATTTTCTCAGGTGGGGTAGAGCGGAGGCCAAATGGTTGTCCCGCTAGAAGGAGATGCTTCAAGACCAAAAAATTTCCTTAACTAGCGGCAATGACAAAAATACTACAGGCCATTGCAAAGCCGGTTTTTTCTGTCATCCTGAACGAAGTGACGTCGTGGACGTGGGATTCTTTATGGCCCGCAGTATTAATCGGGAGACTGCTCCCTGGGTTTAGCTTTATGTTTGGCAATAAGTTCTCGAACCGCTGGAACAAGTTCCAGAGGAACCTCCATGGTGGTTTGCGTCCGATCCTCAGAGGCCGCTTCGTCCTCCGCTACCGCTTCTGCCTCGGTTTGTGCCTCATAATGGGCCAAAACCCGGGTTACCCTGGCTTCATCCCATCCTGGCGGATACTTGCTTTTTTTCATTTTATTTTCCTTCGACGCCTCCGATAGGCGATTAAAGGCTTCCCCTTCAATTCATAGGCGGTAATGACAAAAATACTATTGGGTTTTGGATCGGGAACATAGATAATCCGCAAATAACGTCCGGATGAGGTCTGGCCAATTGCTACCCGGGAGCCTTCTTGCCCTGGCCGATCCTCTCCTGGCCTGCTCAGCACCTCTGCAATTTCATTCTCAGCTACGCCATGTTTAAGAATATGCGGTTGACCCGTTTCTGGGTCAAGATAAAAACGAATTTTCATCCCTCAGCCCTAAGTTTTATGCCCTCAAGACCCTAATCCACCCAGTAATTGGGCGCTTCTTTCATGATGATAACGTCGTGGACGTGTGATTCCTTGAGGCCCGCGGGGCTGATGCGCACGAATTTGGCCTTGGCCTGAAGTTCCTTGATGGTCCTGGCGCCCACGTAACCCATGCCGGACCGGAGGCCCCCCATGAGCTGGAAGACGACCTCCGCCAGTTTCCCCCGGGACGGCACCCGGCCCACAATGCCTTCGGGCACCAGTTTATTCTCCAGGTTGACGTCTTCCTGGCAATAGCGGTCCCGGCTGCCGGCCTTCATGGCCTCCACGGACCCCATGCCCCGGTAAATCTTGTAGCTGCGGCCCTGGAAGATTACGGTCTCCCCGGGGGATTCTTCGGTGCCGGCAAAGAGGCTGCCGATCATGATCACGTCGGCGCCCGCGGCCAGGGCCTTGGTTAGGTCGCCGGAGTACTTGATGCCGCCGTCGGCCACCAGGGGGATGTCCGCCGCCCGGGTCGCTTTGGCGCAGTCCATGATGGCGGTCAACTGAGGCACGCCTACCCCGGCGATCACCCGGGTGGTGCAGATGGAACCGGGACCCACCCCTACCTTGACCGCGTCGACCCCGGCCTTGATGAGGTCCCGGGCGCCTCCGGCGGTGGCGACGTTGCCGGCGATCAACTGTACGCCGGGGAAGTTCCGCCTGGTATCCTCCACGGTCTCGATCACCCGCCAAGAATGCCCATGTGCGGTATCGATAACGATGACATCCACGCCGGCCTTGATCAGAGCCTCAATGCGAGCCTCCCGGTCCGCCCCCACCCCGATGGCGGCCCCCACCCGCAGGCGGCCGAAGTCGTCTTTGCAAGATTGGGGATATTTACGGATCTTCTCGATATCCTTGATGGTGATAAGCCCGGTGAGGTTGCCGTCTTCGTCCACCACCAGGAGTTTTTCGATGCGGTATTTATGCAGCAAGGCCTTGGAATCCTCCAGGGTGATGCCCACCTGGGCGGTGACCAGGTGGTCTTTGGTCATCACCTCTTTGACCTTTTGCTCCAGGTTGGTTTCAAAGCGCAGGTCCCGGTTGGTGACGATGCCCACCAGTTTCTTGCCCTCCACCACCGGGATGCCGGAGATGCGGTAGCGTTCCATCAGTTGCAAGACATCGGCGATCCGGGCCTCGGGCCCGATGGTCACCGGGTCGATGATCATCCCGGACTCCGACTTTTTGACCTTTTCCGCCTCCAGGGCCTGGGCCTCGATGGTCATGTTGCGATGCAAAATACCGATACCGCCCTGGCGGGCCAAGGAGATGGCTGTGTCCGCTTCGGTGACCGTGTCCATGGCAGAACTAAGCAGCGGAATATTGAGGGATATGCTCCGGGTCAACCGGGTGCTGAGATCCGCTTCGCTGGGCAGCACCGAAGAGGCCCCCGGCAGCAGCAGCACATCATCGAAGGTAAACGCGTAGGGAATGGGATCTGGCGCCATAAGCTTTCCTTTACTACGGATTGGAGTTCTTGGTGATTAATCTTGGGCCACGGAAAAAAGGTGACATGCTTAATTATATGAATGAAATTGGGGCCAGCAAGTCGCCGGAAAAATAAATATAAATATTAACCAATTTCGGCGAATCCCGAAACCTAAAACTTGGCGGCCATCACCTGCAAAACTCCCTCCAGAAGCCCGGCGTCGATTACCGTCAGGGAATCTTGCCGGCAGACCTCGAGGATGGTCAGGACGATCAAGGCTCCCGCCACCATGACCCCGGCCTTGGCGGGTTCGAGGCCGGCCAAGCGGGCTCGCTCAGATTCGGGCAAACTGGCCAACAATTCCGCCAGGGCCGCTATTTGAGGCCGGGTTAAGACCAGATGGTTGACTTTATGGGCATCATATTGCCGTAACTGCAAGTGCATGGCCGCCAGCGTCGTGACCGCGCCGGCGGTACCCACCAGATGCGGGGCCGCGGGGAGGTGGGGCTTGATGGTCTCCTGGTAGAAAGCGCTCAGTTGGGCAGCCAGTTTATTTTTCAGGGCTGCCACCCTGGACGGCTGCGGCGGGTCGCCCAAGGGGGAGGCCTGGCTCAGGGTCAGAACCCCCAGAGGCAGGCTGGCCAAGATCGGGGCAAGGCCGGGCCGCACCAAGGCAAACTCGGAGCTGCCGCCGCCCACATCGAAGACCAGCACCGCCGGGGCCGCCAGCACGTTTGGGTTAAGTGCGGACAGCACCCCGGTAAGGGACAAACGGGCCTCTGCTTCCGGCGCCAGCACCTCCACGGTGAGTCCCAGAGAATTCCGAACCATATCCAGAAAGACCTGGCGGTTATTGCCCTGGCGGAGGGCCTGGGTGCCCACGGCCCGGTAGGCCTGCACGTCATGGGCCGCCATGACCTGCTTAAAGTCCTTCAGGGCCGCCAGGGTCCGGGCCAGGCCTTCCGGGTCCAATTCCCCAGTGGCGGCCAGCCCCTGCCCCAAACCGGTGATCTCGCGGCGGTGGAGAAGCACCCTGAACTTGCCGCCGGGCAGGGACTCGGCCACTGCCAGGCGCACGGTCAGGCTGCCAACGTCGATGGCGGCGAAATAGCGGAATAGAGAGGGCTCGGTCATCATTCAAATATTGTAATCGCTGTAGGGGCGGGTTTAAACCCCGCCCTCTATGGCGCAAGAAAAACGGGAAGCTGAAGAAGCAAGAGCGGATTATGCCTTGCCGCAATCAATCCTTTTCAAGGACAAAAATTTCCGGCAGGGTGCGGCTCTGTTCGCCGCAATCCAGACCGTAGCCCACCAGAAAGCCTTTTTCTATGGGAAAGCCCACGTAATCAAGGGGGACCTCCACTTCCCGGCGCTCTTTTTTGTCAATGAGGCAGCAGATTTTGACCGAGCGGGGCCGGTGGCTGGCCAGGTGACGTTTAAGGAAAGCCATGCTGAGACCTGTGTCGACAATATCCTCTACGATCAGGACATCCCGGTCCGTGAGAGATAGTTCCACGTCCTTGGTGATATGCACCTCGCCGGACGTGGTAGTGTCGGACCCGTAACTGCAAAGGCGCACAAAATCCACTTCCACGGAAAAAGGCAGGGCCCGCACCAGGTCGGCCATAAAAATGAACACCCCTTTCAGGACTCCCACCATGACCAGGTCCCGGCCGGTATAATCCCGGCCGATCTGCTCTCCCAGTTCCGCCACCCGCCGGGCAATAGCTTCTTTAGAGATGAGGCAACGCTTATTGGTACCCATGAATTCCCTCCCCACTGGACATAAAAATAAAGGAAGGGGAGGTCGTTGTCAAATCTTAGCGGAAGTTAGGGCGTGGCCACCGGAGCGGGAAACCGAGAGGTTGTGCCCAAGCGGAGCTTGGACGGAAAGTGGCGTTCCCAAGCCGGAGCTTGGGAACGAGGGCGTAAAACCAGGGCGTAAATCCGCCGAAAGCTACAATTTCCCTGGCCTGGGGGGAAGGGTAAGGGGGCTTTGGAAAGCCCCCTCTATATAAACTCTGCGAGTGTCTCAGTCACGGTCCAGGTTACTCAAAGTGTAGTGTAGACGCCATCGATCGTCCCCAGGCATGGACGACAGAGGCCGGCTATCCCACAAGAGATTATCGCAGAGGTTGCCTCAGAAAAGTTGGGTTTTCTTTTATACTCATTGCCAAAAGTTTTTTCTGCTTTACCCCTCACCCCGACTCTCCCCGGCAAGAGGAGAGGGGAATGAAGGAAAGAACTTTTGAGCTTCTTGCAAAATTGATAGACATTACGTGGTCGCAGGCTTTAGCCTACTTGAGCACAGGCTGGAAAGCCTGTGCTACTGGAGCGCTTTTCAGTTGGCGGCTTTTTCTTCGTAGAGCTCCCAGGATTGCTGAAAAGCGTGGTCAAAGGAGCGCTCCCGGACATAATCCCGGGCCAGCCGGCCCATCTCCTTTAAATTCTCGGGATCGGCAATCAGCTTCTCCACGGCCTGACGCAAGGCGGCTTCGTCATGCGCGGGGATAATGAGGCCGGTTTGGCCGGGGAGGACATTTTCCCGGGGACCCCCTGAATCGGTGACAATCACGGGCAGGCCCGAAGCCTGGGCCTCCAACACCACGTTGCCAAAGGTATCCGTGGCGCTGGGAAAGAGGAACAGGTCACAGGAAGCATAGACCTCCGCCAGGTCTTCCCCTTCGAGGTAGCCGGTAAACAGGCAGGGAGTGTCCGCTAAATCCTGGCGCATCTCTTCCAGATAAGGACCGTCGCCCACCACCACCAGGTGGAGATCGGCATGGGTCTGGGTCAAAGTCTTGAAGGCGCGCCCCAAGAGCTCCAGGTCCTTTTCTTTGGAGACCCGGCCCACATAGAGGAGCTTCGTGCCCTCCGCCAGGTGATAACGGCTTTGCAGGAAGCCGTTGCGTTTGTCCGGATTGAAGCGCTGGACATCGACTCCCCGGGGATAGACCTTCATTTTATCAGGGTTAATGCCTTTGGCGGCCAGTTCCTCGGCCGTGCTCCGGGAGGGCACATAGACCACATCCATCTGGTTATAAAACCAGACGATGTACTTCCACATCAGGTCAACCATGATGCCGTCATCCGTGAGGTACTGGGCATACTGGGGAAGCGCGGTGTGATAGGTGCCCCAAATGGGGAGTTGCAGCATGCGGGCCACGGCCAGGGCGGTGAGTCCCATGGGGCCCGGCGTGGCGGCCTTAATATGGGTAAAATTGTTTTTATAGCAATAATTGAGGATCTCCAAAACCGGCGGATGAAAGAGTTTCTGCTCCTTATACTCCGGCAAGTGAAAGACCCCGATGGGGGTGAAGCTCTTGACGCCTTTTTGGTGCGCATGCCCGGCTTTGTCACAGGTGATGATGGTGTATTTTTTGTTGGCCTGCACCGCGGCTTCAACCTGGCGCTGCAACGTGAGGCCCACCCCGTTGATTTCATAGAAAGTGTCGGTGAAATGGGCCAGCTTGATGCGGTCCGACTGAGGGACCCGGGAATGCTTGCCTTCTAAGAAGCGGTCGACGATCTCCTGGCCCAGTTGCCGGTCCCCGGCAAAGGAAGTGTAGGCGGCGAAGTAAGGTGACAATCCCATGTAGACCAGCCCGCTGGAAGTAATGGAATTCACTAATTCAATAAAATGGGCACCCGTTAAGGCCTTGCGGAAACTCTTGTTGAATTGCTTTAAAATATTCACCGAAACCATATTGATGATCTCATACCATTTATTCTCCGTGCCGCCATTCAATTCTATACACGGGATCTTCGCAACTTCGTCGGTAATTAAGGATATGATGGAATCATCTTTGGGGGTGCATTTAACCATATTGCGAATTTTGTTACCGATATAATACAACGTAGAAAAACCCGCTTTCTGCTCGAAATTCGAATCTAGTATTCTTTCAAAAACTTGAGAAAAAATATTGGAATAAGAATGGTTGTCACCCAACTTGTATTTACTTTTATAAAACTGATAGGCAATGCTGTAGATGTTATAGGCCAGGGTTAAGGGGGTGGAGGCCTGGCCGCGGATTTCCGCCCGGCCCTGGTTCAGTCCCCGGAAATACTCGGTGAGATTAGGCGCCATTTCCACTTCGGTAAACATCCGGGCAATATTGATGGAGCTGTGATCGTCGGACCCCCCGGTGAAATTCTTTTCCCAAGGGTTGGGAAACGGCGGGGTCAGCTTGTAGGTCTCCATCATTTTATCCATATCAGCGGGGGAGAGAATGGACAAAATAATCTTTAGCCAATCATTCAAACGGGCATCCCGCGCCCCATTCAGTTCGAAGTTTTTGAACAACAGGAGCAGCTGCTCGAAATGGGCCAGGGTAAGGCGATTATTCACCGCCCAGATGGGATGGGCCAGGGTGTGGGTAATCTCTTCTTCATTGAGATAAGCCACCAGATCAAAGATGTTGGTCCGGGCTTTCTGGATATCCGCATGTTGCCGTTCATCGATCTGATACACCGGGATGTGCACCTTACAGCCGTCCGGGAAATAACTGGTCACTTCCTCGCTGATGAAGGTATCGGGCAGATGGCAGATTTCCAGAACACCCTGGATGGTGTTGTGGTCGGTAATGGTGACCGCGGTCATGCCTTTTTCTTTGGCAATGCGATAGATCGCCAACGGTTCCGTGTAGCATTCCTGGCAGCCCAATTTTTGCAACACCCATTGAGACGGCCGCGTGGAATATTTGGAATGGACATGCAAGTCGATCTTCATGGTCCCTCCTGCTGGTCAAGTGACTGATAAATTAGTTGATTAATATAGTTTCCCCAGCCCGCACTTTATCTCCCGGTTGGACCACGACCTGCATGCCAGCGACTTGCGGCACCACCAGATCCACCTGAGAGCCGATGCGGATCATGCCGAAGGTGACGCCTTTTTCCAGAAGTTGCCCAACCCGGACATAACTGTCGATGCCCCGGACGCTTTTGCCGGCAATTTGCACGACGTAATAGGGCAGTGCTTTTTCTTTGAATTTGCCCCAGAGCCTGGTCACCGTCCTCTCGTTGCTTAAAATGTGCAGGGAGTTCGTATAGAAGGGCGGGCGGCGCAAGAGGGTGCGCCAATGCATGGAGGCCATGCAGCGGTTTTTAAACAGAGGCGGGTGATGATGGACGAACTCAACGCGGCCGGCCAGGGGGACCCGGTTATAATGGACGCTGAAGGGGCTCATAAAGATGCCCACCAGGATCTTGGGCAGGGCCAGGTCTTCCCGCACGATATCCGCGACCCGGGCCTGCACCCCCTGCTTGATGGTGATGACGTCTTGTTCGGGGGCGATCCCTTTGACATAGACCACGGTGCCGTCGGCCGGGCTCACGATGTTTTCACCCAGCGGTGCCACCCGGTCGGGGTTGCGAAAAAACCAGACGTAACGCCAATAAAGGAAACCAGCCAGGATGAGGGTCCCGGTGATGAGCAACCCCGGAATCATAGGAGTTTCTTGCCAAAGGCGGCGTCCTTGACACGGACAAGGGCCACCCCGGAGGAAAAGGGGAAATTGATCAGCTCAAAATGGTCTTCCTGCTTGTTGAGGAAGTTCAGCCATTTTTTGACGCCCGCGTGTTTGATCAGTTCCCGGATATAGATGTTGGTGTCATGGAGAAAGATGTAGGTATTCTTGTGGGATTGCTCCAAGACCTGCAGGAAGTCGTATTTAACATCTTTAAAGGCATGGCTGCCATCGATGAAGGCCAGATCAATGGGAGGCAGGTTGAAGCTGGGATACGCCGGAAAGAATTCATCACTGCGCCGGCGGTGGTGGGTGACAATATTTTCCAGCCCGAAGCGTTGAAAGTGGCGCTGCACCTGGTCCGCATCACTCCACATGCCGCGCCCGCCGATGGTATGCAGGGGACCGTCCTTGATCAAGGAGTAGGCAGGATCGATAAAGGTGAGCATCCCCCTGGCGTTGTCTTTGAGCCCCAGAGCCAGACAGACGACGCTGTAACCGTAGCCGGAGCCGATGACTACGATATGCTTGGGTTTGAGAGCCCGCACGACGCCATAATAAATAAAACCAAAGCCTAAATTGAGCTTTTTACTATTTTCATTATGTCCAAAAGGTTTGGCAAATTGAAAAACATCCCGAAGCAGGTCTTCATTTAAACTGAAGTACTCTTTTTTCTGTCCAACCCCATTCTCACTAGATTCTTTATGTTTGGTCTTGAGATTCATAAAGTTCATTATGCTCCCCTTTGTACAGAGAAAATAACACCCTTAATATTACTTAAATCGTTGTTGCCTGAACTAGCCTGACATTCTTTAGACAATACTTACAACAGTTGTATTTCAAAAAAATGTTTATCTGGTTATTTTTTGGTTATGGGGATACGGGGATTTGTGAGGCGATTCGGGCCAGTCTTATGGCGAGGTGAGGCGGTGCGGCAAATGCTGCTGGGAGGCTCGTGGATCTCCTCCCTAAGCGAGGTCGCCAGGACCTGTATAATCTATTGGTGTAGTTAGTTTGGTGGTACAATAAATCGGGATAATTGCATCACTGCGGGGAAGAGAATAAAGGATCGGCCGGTCCGATATGACCTTGCCAAGCAGCAGTTTAAACCCCATTATGTATAAAGAGTAATTGCCCGGATCGCTGGCTCATCTCCATCGAAGGCGGAACGAACGCCTGTCGATTCTTTGAGGGCGGGCGGCTGGCGGGTTTGAGGGAAGCAATCGCCTTTTCTTGAAAAGATGCTTCGAGGAGCCTGCAAAACGACTGTTTGTCATCCTGAGCGCAGCGAAGGATCTCATGCCTTTTGAGATTCTTCGGTCGCTTTGCTCTCTCAGAATGACAGGGATATGAACGTTGGAAGAGAATTAAAAAAGGATGGACATGGCATCTGAGCCTGGAATCGAAGAATTGACGGACCACCAAAACCAGACGGCCTATTTCGGCTATCGCCAGGTGAGTGCGGCGGAAAAAGGCAAACTGGTGCACCAGCACTTCGACACGGTGGCTCGAAGATACGACTTGCTGAATAGCCTCCTGAGTTTCGGGATGCACCACCTCTGGAAACGGGCCGCGGTGCGGATGATGGGCTTAAAACCCGGGGACCGGGTCATCGACGTCTGCGGTGGCACCGCCGACCTGGCTATCCGGGCCGCGCGCCTCATCGGCAGCAGCGGGCGAGTGACCGTTTATGACATCAACTGGGCCATGATGGCCGCGGGGTGGCCCAAAGTGGTCAAATCTAACCTGGCGCCCCGCATCAACTATATCCAGGGGGATGCCGAGCTAGTGTCCTGCCCGGATGCGAGCTTTGACGCGGCCATGGTGGGGTTCGGCATTCGCAACCTGACCCGCCCCGAGGTGGGTTTTCAAGAAATTTTCCGGGTCTTGAAGCCGGGCGGGACCATGATGTGCCTGGAGTTCTCCAAGCCCAAGACCGCCTGGTTCCGTTGGCTCTACGACCTTTACTCGTTTTATATCATGCCCGCCATGGGCAAAATTATGGTAGGGTCCTGGGAGGCCTACACCTATCTCCCGGAGTCCATCCGCATGTTCTCCCAACCCGAAGAATTGACTGCGACCCTGGAGGAAATCGGTTTTACCCAGGTCCGGTACCGCCGTCTGACCAACGGTATCGCGGTGATCTACCTGGGGGTAAAGCCATGAAAATCAACTGGGCTGAACGCTTGATGGTCAACAGCCCCGTCCGGATTATGGTCCAGCGCCTGATCATTAAGTGGATCAAGGGGGTAACCAGGATCGCACCCGAGGCCCGAGTCCTGGAAATAGGCTGCGGCCGGGGCGCCGGGGCCTGTATGATTGCCGAAGAGTTTAATCCGGCCATGCTGCACGCCTTCGACCTCGATCACCAGATGATTCTCATGGCCGGGCGCTATCTGAAGCCTGCACACAAAGAAAAAATTTCCCTCTACGTGGGGGATGCGCTCAGGCTGCCGTATCGAGACGGAGTTCTGGACGCAGTGTTCGGCTTCGGGGTGCTGCACCATCTACCGGATTGGCAGGGCGGCCTGAAGGAAATCGCCCGGGTCTTAAAGCCTGGAGGCATCTATTTCCTGGAGGAGTTTTATCCTCAGCTCTACCAGAACTTTGTGGCCCGGCGCATCTTCCTGCACCCGGAACACAACCGCTTTTACAGCCACGACCTGCATCAGGCCCTGACCGACGAGGGCTTCAGGATTCAGGGCCGCCTGGAGCAAAAAATGTTTGGTATCCTGGCGGTGGCCGTGAAGAGGGGGTTAGGGGTTAGACAGTGCGCCTGAAAATCTCTGATTTTGCGGAAAGTTGACCGCTATCTTAAGGGGAAGAACCATGAAGGCGATTCGCGTCCATGCATACGGCGATCCGGAAGTTATGGGTCTGGAAACTGTTGCCGAGCCCGAACCTGGGGCCGGGCAGGTATTGGTGCGGGTTTACGCCGTTGGGGTGAATCCGGTGGAGACCTATATCCGGTCCGGCATTTACCCCCAAGGTGCGCCCTTGCCCTATACGCCGGGCACCGATGCCGCGGGCGTGGTGGAGGCAGTGGGCGTCGGGGTGAGCCGGGTGGAATTGGGCGACCGGGTCTATACCTCCCATAGCGAGAGCGGCACGTATGCCGAAAAGGCCCTGTGCCAGGAGTCCCAGGTCCATCCTTTGCCGGAAGGCGTCTCTTTTGAGCAGGGGGCCGGGGTCACGGTGCCCTATGCGGCGGCCTACCGCGCCTTGTTCCAACGGGCTCGGGCCATGGCGGGCGAGGTGGTGCTGGTCCACGGCGCCAGCGGCGGGGTGGGCGTGGCTGCGGTGCAGTTGGGGGCCGCGTTCGGCCTGACCGTCATCGGCACCGCAGGCACCGAGGAGGGCCGGACCCTCACCACGGTGCAGGGAGCCCAGCACGTCCTGGACCATCATGATCCCGACCATTATAAGCAAGCCCTGGCCCTCACCGAGGAGCGCGGCGTCGATATTATCCTGGAGATGCTGGCCAAGGAGAACCTGGGAGATGACCTGAAAATCCTGGCCAACGGCGGCCGCGTGGTGGTCATCGGCACCCGGGGCACGGTAACCATCGACCCCCGGGACACCATCGCCAAAGAGACCAGCATCCTGGGCATGTATATCTGGAACGCGAGTGAAAAAGAGACCGCCAGCATTCACGCCGCACTGGGGGCCGGCCTGGCCAATGGCACTTTGCGACCCATCATCGGCAAAAAACTGCCCCTGTGCGAGGCCGCCCGGGCTCACCACGAAGTCATAGAAGCCAAGGCCTACGGTAAGATCGTGCTGATTCCTTGAAAAGTGGGGGAAGGTCGGGTATTTTCATATTTTCAATAAGTTTGCCCGCCTCCCCTCACCCCCCTTATCTGTCAAGCTCCCGCGGCCGGTTGTTGGTTGTTGACACTGCTTGAGAAGCACTTATCCTTGTTTAAAATACGTAAAAAACTCAGGCCCGTTTAGGGCTTCAAGGCCTCTCAAGGTGCGCGGTTGCGACAGACAACCTTTCAGCTCAAGCCGGTGCCGCCGTTTCGTCTGGATCTGACCGTCTGGGTGCTGCGGCGTCGTTCCCACAATCTGGTGGATCGCTGGGATGGCCAGACTTACCGGCGGGTTCTCGTGGTGCAGGATCAAGCGGTAGAGGTGGCGGTTACCCAAACCGGTCCGGCGGAGTCGCCGCTGCTCTTGGTTAAGGCCGGCCATACCCATTCCCCTAAGGATTTAAGCGCAGTTCTGACTCCCCTCCTGGTCAAGATGCTGGGGTTGAGCGCGGACCTGGCAGACTTTTATCGCCTGGCCGGAGCGGATGCGCTGCTGGGGCCTTTGGTGGCGCGCTTTCGCGGCTTTAAGCCACCCCGGTTTCCTTCGGTCTTTGAAGCCCTGGTCAACGCCATTGCCGGCCAACAGATTAGCCTGACCTTGGCGATTCACCTCCTTAACCGGCTGGCTGGCGCGTATGGGCCGGTCTTTCCGGGAGCAGGGGAACCGCTCCACGCTTTCCCGGGGCCGAGAGATTTGGCCAATCTTACGCCGGAAGCTTTCCGCGCTTTAGGTTTTAGCCATAGCAAGGGGAGAGCCATCATCGAGATAGCCCGGGGCCTGACTGCTGGCAGCCTTGACCTGGAAGACCTGGAGAAGATGGAGGAAGCCGAAGCGGTGACTCGATTGATTGGCCTTAAAGGGGTGGGACGCTGGTCGGCGGAATATGTGCTGCTTAGGGGCTTGGGACACTGGTCCGTTTTTCCCGGGGACGACGTGGGGGCGCGCCGTTATCTTGAGAACTGGCTGCAGCAAGATGAGCCCCTGGACTATGAGGGGGTGCACCGCGTCTTAGCAGGCTTGCAGCCTTACGGTGGGCTCATCTATTTCCACTCTCTCTTGAGCGGCCTGGCCGAGGAAGGGCGCCTCTCCTGAGGGCTCCGGCCCTGGAGATCGCTTGGGAGTCGGGAATTCCTTACCGGGGCTATTCCCAGTTCAGGGTCTGGAGATCGCTTAAGCTGCGGTAATCAGTGAGGTCGTGGTGGATGGGGGTAACGGTGACATAGCCCTGGCCGAGGGCGCCGTAGTCCGTGTCCAAATCGGGCTCCTGGCGTGCATGGATTTCCGCCAGCCAGTAGTAGACATGCCGCCGGGGGTCTACCCGGCGTTCGAAGTGTTCCACCAGAGGGCCGGTGTCCTGGCGGGTAATCCTGACCCCTTTGACCTGGTCCCGGGGCAGGGCCGGTAAGTTGACGTTGAGACAGGTGCCGTTGGTCCAACATGAACAACCCTGGAACTGCGCAAGCAAGTCCCGGGCCAGGCGGGCGCCGGTGGTAAAGTCGGCGTTTATGTCGTAGGAGTTCAAGGAAAAGGCAACCCCCTTCACCCCCAGGATGGAGGCCTCGGTGGCCGCGGACACGGTGCCGGAATAGAGCACGTTGATGCCCACGTTGGGGCCTGCATTAATGCCTGAGACCACCAGTTCCGGGAGCGCCGGGAGCAGCTCCGCTATGGCAATCTTGACGCAGTCGGCGGGAGTGCCGCTCACCGCCCAACCCTCGACGCCGCCGTTGATGGACACCTCTTTCACCCGAAGCGGGGTAATGAGGCTGATGGAGTGCCCGACGGCGCTCTGTTCGCTTTCCGGGGCCACCACCGTCACCTCCCCGAGGTTCTTCAGTTCCCGGTAGAGGGCTGCCAGCCCTGGGGCGTAAATGCCGTCATCGTTGGTTAAAAGTATGTTCAAGGGGTGCTCTCCGGATAGCGGGTTTGGCACAGTCAGGTAAGGCTAAAATCGTAAGTTTGAAAACCCCCCTAAATCCCCCTTTTACAAAGGGGGACTTAAAGGCCTTTCTTCAGGATGGACGTCTGTTCGACGTCGAAAAGTTTTTGCTTTTTTACCCCTCACTCTGACCCTTCAAGGGAAGAGGGATTGCAGGGAGGAGCTTCTGGCGAGAGGAATAAATTATAACTTAAATCTTCTGCTATTGCTTGCCTTTGGGGTTCTCGGCTTGCTCTGGGGCCGGTGCGGTTTTTTTGGCCGTAGCCGTCAAGCGGCCCATTTCGGCCTGCCATTGGCGGAACGGCGCCTGGGGGATCACGGCCGTCACGGCTTTATCCCCCACCTTTGCCACCACCTTGAGATCGGTCTTCCCGGGGGGGCCAATCTCCTCAAGATGCAGGAGGGGTTTGCCCGCCTGATCCAGGAGTTCCACGCTATAGGCCGGGGCGACGGCGGCGGCGGCGGGCTTGGGCAGGAATTTCTTAGCTTCCAGCTTCTGGAAATTCCACAGGGCCATCTCCAGGCGCGCCGCGGGCTGCTTCGTGGCCATCTGGTCCGGTCCGCTAATCTGCCAGGTTTCCTGGTCTTTCTTGGCGGTCCAGGTCTTGCCGGGCGGCCCCCACTTGATCTGATGCACCTGGGGGATGGCTCCGGCCCAGACGCGGTGGTCTTCTAGCGAACTCAGGCCCTTGGCGATATCGACGGGCAGGGCCGCCTCCACCAGCACGATGGGGCCGCCCGCCCCTTTGCGGGCATAGGCCGCCTCGCCAAGCTTGGGGCCTAACGAGAGAGTCTGATTGCCCGCGGGCGTGACTACGGTGATCTCGGTCATCAGAGGGGGAACCAGTCCCAGGGGTTTGAGATTCTTGGGCGGGGGCTCGAGAAAATTTTTGGCCTGGGATAGGTGCAGATCCCGCAGGAGTTTCTCCACGTTATCGCCCCGGACCTTAAAGTCGGGCCGCCCCACCCAGCGCCAGGTCTGGGGACCGGACTTCTCCAGGTTTACCACGGTCTTGCCGGTGACGATCTTCAGGCCCTTGACATCGCCTTTGATGAAGGCCAGCAGGGTTTTGTCCCGTAAGGCCAGAACCTGGCGGTCCAGGGAGTCTTTGCTGCCCTGGGTGACCATGAGCAGGTGGGGGTCCTGGTCGGCGAGGACGTAATAATTCTGGTCGCCCGGGACCTTGGCGCCGATCACCAATTGGTGCGGGTTCCCTTGGGCGGTGAATTTAACCACCAGGGACGGCTTATCCAACCCATAGGGCTTGAGGTCCTTTTCCACCCCTAAATCCCGTTCCTTTTTGAGCCCGGCCAGAGTGGTGAGCATATTGTCCACGATGGTTTGATCGGCCTTGGTGGTTATGGGGGCGGTGAGGAACCACTCTTTGTCCTTTTTGACCAGGCGGACCTCGCCCGCGCCCCGGATCAGGGTCAGGTCGGTGATCTCGGGTTGGGTGAGGTGAAAGACCTTTTTGGCCTGTTCCTCTTGGGTGAGATGTTTTTCCTGCCGCCAATGAAGACCGAAATAGGCGCCGGCCAGGACCAGGAAGATCACCAGATAGGGGAGCAACCGCCGGGGACTCATCGCCTTGCCCTCCGCCGCCGGCGGTAGGCCCAGATGCCGGCCGCCAGTATGATCACCGGGGCCCAGACCAGGCTGGCGAGAAGCAGCCACCAGGCCTGATAACCCCTGAGGGTCAAGAGTTGGGCCTTGCCGGTGGTGCGCACCGTGATCTGCCCCATGGCCTGGGCCAGAAAGTTGGCGGTGTTAAGAAAAAGGTCGCCGTTGCCGAAGAGGTTGAAGAACGAGTTGGCCGCGAAGTCCACATCCCCGAAGACTATCATATAGGTCTTGGACTCGGCTGGCGGTTCCGGCTTTGGAGCCGGGGCCGGCTTCTGGTCTGTGCCGCCGGGCTGAGGCTGATTGGGCTTGGGAGGGGCGGGTTTGATTTCCGCCTGGACCGCTAGGCTAAAAGGCCCTTTCTTATCGGTTACGGCATCAAACGCGGCTCTTTCGGTCTTGATCCATTCCTTCCCCAGCTTTTCGTAACTGGTGGACATGGTGGTGGCCAGGGGTAAAAGGGTGATGTCCTGCCGTTCCTTCAGGAAAAGCGGCCGGGCCATGGGGTAGATAGTGACGATGTTTTTAAAATCCTGGGTGATCTTGGAGGGACCGTACTGAGAGACGATAGGCATGACCGCACTTAAGCCCAGGGATTGGCTTACCTGGTTGACGTCCAGGATGAGGCCGTTATCCAGGTCCACGCCGTAGCCCGCCAGAAAGTCTTTAAGGCCGCCGTCTTCAAAGGCCTCCAGCATGACCAGCAGCCGGCCGCCATGCTCAAGGAACGACTTTAAAGACTGCACCTCGGTGCTCATCAGGGGCTTTTTGGGTCCGGCGATGACGACCACGGCCGCATCCGGGGGGATCGCGCCCCGGGTCAGCAGGTTAAAGGGCTCAACCTCGTAACCTTCGTTGTCCAGGGCCTTTTTCGCCACCTGGAAGCCCCCGGGTTTGGGGTCATTCAGATCCCGCTCGCCGTGGCCCGCGAGGAAATAAACCTTTTTGCGCTCGAGCTTCAAGACCTTGCGCAGGGCGTTAGTGATGGCGTTTTCATCAGGCTGATCAGCCATCTGGTGCCGTCCCTGATAGTCCAGAAGGACATTCCCGGCATAGCGATAGCCCGCCTGTTGGGCCTTGAGGGGGTCTTTCTCCGGGTCCACAAAATGGTAACTGACTTGGGGATTGTTGAAGGCGTAAAGCTGCACGATCTCTTTGGCGGTTTGGCGTTCGCCTGCGCCCTCGGGCAAAAAGACCGTCAGGGTCAGCGGCTTGGTGATGTCCTTCAACAGGGCCTTACTGACCGGGGACAGGGACTGGGTCTGTTCTTTGGTAACGTCCCAACGAAGGGGGTGCCAGTTGGCCAACAGGGAGGCCAAAAGCAGGATGCCCACCACCAGCAGGACCGACAAGGCGGAGCCGGCCCCATACAGCACTTGGCGTTTTTTGAATGGATTACCCCAACTCACGGTTATGCTCTCCAGCGCCGAGATTCCAACTGTCTCTTGGTGAGAAAGAGGAAGAAATAGATGAAACTCAGGCAGTATACCAGGTCACGAGTATCGATGACCCCCCGGGTGAAGTTCTCGTAATGGTCCAAAAGCGACAGGTACTTGACGACCGGCCCCAGGCTGCCGGCGCCCAGTTCCTGGACCCAGCCGATGATCCAGAAAAGGAGGAGCAGGGCAAAGGCCACCACTCCGGCCACGATCTGATTTTCGGTGAGGCTGGAGGCAAACAGTCCCAGCGACAGGCAGGCCCCGCCTAATAGGACCATCCCCAGGTAACCGGCGCCGAGAGCCCCCCAATCCAGCCGGGTAACCAGGCCAAAGACCGCGGCGTAACTGACGGTAACGGCCAGTAAAATAAGGTAAATCAGCAGGGCGGCGCCGAATTTGCCCGAGATCACCGCCCAGTCCGTCAAGGGGTAAGTGAATAAGAGTTCGGCGGTGCCCGAGCGCTTCTCTTCGGCCAAGAGGCGCATGGTGACGAAGGGCACCAGAAACAGCAGGATAATGCCCAGGACCGCAAACAGGGGCCGGAAGACCATCTGCTGGGGATTGAGTTGGGCCGCAATCTGGGGATTGCCGGCCTGCTGGGCCGCCTGGAAGCTGATGATGTTGTAATAGATGATGTTGGTGTAGAAAAAATATCCCGCCAGGAGCAGAAAGAAAAACCCCGTAATATAGAAAATGGGGGTGGCGAAATAGATCGTCAATTCTTTCCGCACCACCGCCAGCCAACCTCTAAGCTGCTTCATGATCTTCTTCCGTGACCAGATTGAGGAACACTTCTTCCAGGGTGAACTCCTGGGTCTTCATCTCCAGGAGGTCCCAGCCTTGGGCCACCACCAGACGGGCCAACTCGGGTCTGAGCTCGTGACTGAGGTCGGCCTCCACCAGGAATTTATGGTCGCCTTGGCTGAGGACCCGGTTCACCCCCGAGATTTTTCGTAAGGCCGCTTCCACCTCAACCGGAGGCCCGCCCACTGTCAGCAGCACCCGGGAATCATGGCCCAACTGCCGGGAGAGGTTTTCCGGGCGGTCGCTGGCTACGATCTGGCCCCGGTTGATGATGATCACCCGGTCGCAGAGTTGGCTGACTTCGGGCAGGATGTGGCTGCTGAGCATGACGGTGTGGTCGCCCTCCAGGTTCTTGATCATCTGGCGGATTTCCACGATCTGGGAAGGGTCCAGGCCTATGGTGGGCTCATCCAGGATGAGCACCGGCGGTTGGTTTAAAAGGGCCTGGGCCAGCCCTAAGCGCTGACGAAAGCCCTTGGAAAGCGCCGCGACCAGGGTGTGGCGGACTTCTTCCAGACCGCAGGACGCCACCACCCGGTCAATTTCGCGTTTTTCCTCTTTGGCCGCAACACCTTTGGCCCGGGCGGCAAATCCCAGGAATTGCGTCACCGTGAGGTCGGGATAAATCGAGACGTTCTCGGGCACGTACCCAAGAGAACGCCGGACGGCCAACGATTCGGTGACGCAGTCGAACCCGTTGATCCGGGCCGTGCCCGCGGAGGGGGCCAGAAATCCCGCCAGGATCTTCAAGGTCGTGGTTTTGCCGGCGCCGTTGGGACCCAAAAAACCCACAATCTCACCGGCTGCCACCTGGAAATCGAGGCGGCTGACGGCCAGATGAGGACCGTAATACTTGGTCAGATCCTGAACTTCAATCATGGTTTCCATGTTTAATACCGTTTTCGGTTTCAGTTTTCGGTTAAAAGAAAACGCCGTAGGGCGGGCGTCCTCGCCCGCCGATTGCAGCGACATAGGGCGTCCCGTGGCCGCCATCAATCGGCGTGCACGCCATGTATATTTACGCTATTCCCGGGGCCAGCCACTTTCCCTCGGCCGTTCAACAATCATATCCCCGCCGCCGCTTTAAAGGCCGCCACGGTTTGGGCCAGGCCATCGGATAGGATGGTCTTGGGCTGCCAGCCCAGCTCTTTTTGGGCCAGGGTGCTGTCCAGCACGCTGCGGCGCTGTTCTCCGGGCTTGGCCGGGCCGTGCACCGGTCCCAGGGGAGAGTCCATGATTTCCTGGAGCTTGAGGTAAATGGTGACAATATCGGTTTCTTTGCCGGTGCCGACGTTGAAGGTCCCGGCTTTGGGGTAGTCCAGGGCCAGCAGGTTGGCGGCCACGATATCCCCCACAAAGACGAAGTCCCGGGTCTGCAAACCGTCGCCGTTAATCCGGGGCTGCTGCCCGGCCAGCAATTTTTCAATGAAGATGGCCACCACGCCGGCTTCTCCCTGGCCGTTCTGGCGGGGTCCGAAGACATTGGCGTAGCGCAGGCAGATGGGGATAATGCCGTGTTCCGCCTGGTAGAAATGCAGATAATGCTCCACCGCCATCTTGGCGATGCCGTAGGGAGCCTCGGGTTGGGCCCGGTCTTCCTCCCGGGCCGGCAGTGGGGCTGCATTGCCGTACATAGCGCCGCCGGTAGATGCGAAGATGATTCTCTCTACCCGGGCCTGGGCCGCAGCCTGAAAGAGGTTCAAAGACCCCAGGATATTTTCCTGGGCATCTTTAACCGGATCACTCACCGACACCTGGACGCTCATCTGGGCGGCGTGGTGCACGATTACGTGGGGCTTTAAGCGGCGAATGAGGTCGGCGGTTTCCGGGGATTTGATGTCATAAGGATAGAACTGCGCCGCGGCCGGCACATGTTCGGCCTTGCCCGTGCTCAAGTTGTCCACGACCGTTACCTCGTGGCCGGTGGCGACCAGTTGGTCCGCAACGTGGGAGGCGATGAAGCCGGCTCCACCGGTAACCAGAATCCGTTTTGGCGAGTGCATAGGTCTCCCTTCTCAGTCTAATTTTTTATATTAACTAATTTTTCTCCCTAGATGCAATTATTTCGCGGCCTCACCGCAGACGGCAGCCTGAAAAGAATTTAGGTGAACTTTGCATCTTCCCCTGATATTATGCGGTTTAAAGTTTAAGCGATATTAATTGAATCTTTGTGATCATGCTCTTGGAGCAATTGGTATCAAAAGGGATTTGAAAGGAGGGGGGATATGGTTCTGAGGGCCCGGATTGGGGGAGTAATGCTGGGTTTGGTCCTCTTGACAGCGCCGGGGGCGGCCAGTGCCGCTGAGACCAAAGGCGAGACCAAAGCCGCGATCAAAACCGAAACCAAAGCAGCGACCAATGGCGAGACCAAAGCCACGACCAAGGTGCTCACCCTGCAAGAACTTGTCGTCATGGCCTTGAATTACAGTCCGCAAGTCAAGGCTACCAAAAGTGAAGTGACCCTGGCAAAAGAACAAAAGAACGAAGTGCACGGCTACCGTTATCCGCAGTTCGATGCCGTGGCCCTGGGCGGCGTGGTACCCAATGCCCGGCGGGGCCAGGTGCGCCAGGTCGGCGAAAACAAGACCCTGTTCTATCCTGATCCCGCAGGCAAGATCCACGGTATGAACGTGTTCGGCAATCTGACGTTTACGCTCATGCAGCCTCTTTATACCTTCGGCAAAATCGCCTATCGGGAAGAAGCCGCGGGCAAAAACGTTTTGGTCAAAAAAGCCGGGGTCGACCTCAAGAAAGGCGAGGTCATGCTTAATGTGTCCCAGGCGTATTACGGCCTCATCCTGGCTACTCAGGGCAGGGATGCGGTGAATGATGCCCGTACTTATTTGAAGGATACCCGGACGCGGATAACTCGCCTCATGCAGATCAACTCGGCCAACGTCAAGGAAAGCGATCAGTACCGACTGGCCATGTACGAGGGCGGGGTGGAGAAATTTGCAGCCCAGGCGGAGGAAGGGTCTAAGGTGGCTTATCAGGCCTTAAAAGCCCAGATCGGCTACGGGGAAAATCAGGATTTGCAGGTACCCCAGGAACTCCCGGCCCCCACAGCCCCCGCCGATTTGAACCACTACATCCGCACGGCCTTAGAACTGCGGCCGGAATTCACCCAGCTCAAGCATGGTCTGAAGGCCCGGCAGTTGCTGGTGGATGCGGCCAAGGCCGACCGCCTGCCGTCTTTCTTCTTCGCGGTTTTGGGCCAGGTGGCCGGAGCCCCGGGCCGGGATTACAACCCCGACCCTTATACCAACGACTACTTTAACGGCATCGGCGCCTTGCCCGCGGTGGGGGCCCAGTGGCACTTTGATTTCGGCATTCTGAAAGCCAAGGTCGGTGAGGCCAAAGCGGAACTTGATCAGTTGCAGCACACTGAAAAGACCGCGCTCATGGGCATCCCGGTGGAAGTGGCCAAGGATTACGGCAAGGTCCAGGAAAATTATAAAGGTTCTCAAGGGTTGGAGAAGGCTTATATCAACGCCCGGCGCTGGATGGTCACCTCGTTCAGCAACTTTGATATGGGGCTGGGGTCAATGGATGACATCTTCCAGGCCTTCGAGCGCTACGGGTCCTTCCGGGGCGAATACCTCCAATCCCTGTTTGACTACAACATGGCCGTGGTCGAACTGGACAAATCCAGTGGCGCGTATATCAGAAAGTTACCGGCTGAGAGCAAACCCGAGAAAGACATCACTTCGCGCCTGAATGTCAAGCCTGCCAGCGCTCCGGATACCGGCAAGACCAAATAGATTTTCCCTTATATCAGCAACAAAACCAGGGCAGGCCAAAGGGCCTGCCCTTTTGGTGTTCCCAGGGTGCACCACAACTTTGTACAAATCTTATAGTCAATCTAGACAAATATTTTATTATCTTGATAAAAAGAATATTTTATTGTTAGTATCATTTCAAGATATTCCGGAGCAAACTCTCCCGAGATATTACCGTGCGAAGGCGCAATAATATTCAATCAAGTCAAGACATCCCCGCACTAATCTCCGACCCATGCATTACCTGTATAGAGCCCTGACTATTATAATTTCGGTTATCCTTGCCACTTTCTGTGCCGAAATATTTTTAACTTTTAAGAATTACTTTAGGGCTGATTATAATAAATTGAGAATGCAAAAAGCCCAGGAAAGGAGACTCCCCTATGACTGTCGGACAGTTCTTGGGGTGGTTCAAGACCTAAAGAAGGAAGGCGTTCAGGCCTATCCATTTTTCTATCCAAAGGGAGCTTGTCAAACGTTAAGGACAATAGGTCCTTTGGCAGGTATATCACGGCAAATGACGGTTCTCTGCAATGAATGCGGACGCTATACAATTTACGGAGCTGATGAACATGGATTTAATAATCCACCAGGGGTGTGGCCGCGACGAGATATTGATTTAGGGTTAATCGGCGATTCATTCGCTCAAGGGGCTTGCGTCTCACCGGAAAATAATCTTGCCGCACTCATAAGAAGACGGGGAAAAACCGTTCTCAGTTTAGGCTCGGCAGGTATAGGACCTTTAGCGGAGTATGCCATCACGGTCGAGTATGTCAAGGTTGTAAGGCCCAAGACCGTGATGTGGTTGTACTTTGAAGGTAATGATCTTGACGACCTGGAGGAGGAATTAACCATACCGATATTAAATAAATATCTAAAGGATGGTTTTTCTCAGAACCTGATTAACCGGCAGGATGAAATTGATGAAAAATTAATAGATTCTGGAAAATATTATTACAATAGTGCTCAACAGGCATTTATTATTAGACAACTGCAGAGTTTATTTACCTTAGAAAAGATAAGAATAAATTATCATAAGGTAGCCAAACGATATCATGAAAAATATTATATAAAATTAACCGCTACTTTAATTAATCGAGCAAATAATATGGTGTCTTCCTGGGGAGGCAAATTATTCTTTGTATATCTCCCAAGCTACGATAGATACATGAAAAAGGTTAATGATGATAAATTTATGCGACGATCTGAATTAATAGCCCTTATCCTGCAAAATGGTATCCAGGTAATAGATTTTCATGAGACCATGATTAACGATCCAGACCCCTTAAGCTTTTTTCCATTTAGAGTGAATGGACATTATTCAGAAGCAGGCTATAAGAAATTAGCTAATACTATCATAAATCATTGCTACCCAACTCGCCCGTTACATAGCGGCGCCGCAGGTCATTAAAAGTCTCACCTAGGCTCGTTTCTAAAAGTTATTTCTTATTTACCCCTCACCCTGACCCTGTCCGGCAAGGGGAGAGAGGGATAAAGGGAAAGGACTTTGGGTGACAGCATACGGGAATCAATGGGGGGTGGTCCTGATAACAACCACCCAGAGGCGATTGTGATAGAAGCTGATTGGGCGATTGACGCCGTGACAGAAGAGGCTTAAAATAACTTATGCGGTTTGAGTGGGATGAAGAAAAGCGCCTAGGCAATCTGGAAAAGCATGGCGTAGACTTTATCGATGCCCCGCAGCTTTTCTCCAACGAAATGGTGATCGCCCTTGATCGGCGGATTGATTACGGCGAGGCAAGATTTATCGGGTTCGGCGTCCTCAACCGGCGGGTGATGGCCGTGGTCTTTAGTATGCGAAAGCCCAACATCATCCGGATTATTTCTTTGAGGAAGGCTAACCGGAGGGAGCAGAGAAGATATGAACAGTCAGTCGCAGACCGATTGGGAAAGAATTGATGCCCTGAAGGATGATGAGATAGATTATTCCGAAATCCCCGACCTAGGGGAAGATGAAGCCTTTTGGGCTCAGGCTGAGGTCTTGGTGCCTTTGACTATCTGGGTCGATCCGGACGTGCTTGCCTGGTTTAAGGGGAAAGGGAAGGGATATGAGGCGCGCATCAGTGCGGCGCTGCGGGACTACAAGGAGAATCACAGTAAGCGATGATGAGGAAAAAACGGGAGTGGCTTTAGGACCCTTTCCGCTATTAAAGTTCGTCTGACTTAATGGCCCCCTGACCTCAGATTTCCTTTCCGACAATCAGCCGATGAGGAATAACCGGACGTAGAGTACCACGGGCGCGGCGAAGAGCAGACTGTCCAGGCGGTCCAGCATGCCGCCATGGCCGGGCAGGAGCCCCGAGGTGTCCTTAACCTCGGCCTGACGCTTAAGCATGGACTCGAAGAGGTCCCCCAGCAGTCCCACAATGGCCAAAAACAGCGCCAACCCGGCCATGGTCGCCAAGCTCTCCCAGGGCAAGGCCCAATGCGCTACGGCGGCACCGACGATCACCGCCGCAATGGTGCCCCCCACTGCCCCGGCCCAGGTCTTGCCCGGACTGACCGCAGGGTAGAGTTTGGTTTTGCCAAAGGTCCGGCCGCAGTAAAATGCCCCCGTATCCCCGGCCATGATCACCATGAAGAGCCAGAAGATCCACCATTGGCCGTCGTTTAAGTGGCGCAGCCAGATAAAGTGCCCCAGAAGCAAAGGGATATACAGGAGGGCCAGGACGTTGATCATCAAATCCTTGGTGAGTTCGACGATGTGGTCGTAGGTGATGAGATAGAAGAGAAAAAGGACAAAGAGGACGCCCACCAGGACGAAGATGACACCGGTGGGATTGGAGATCTGAGAGGCCCGCTGGGCAGTACAGAAGCTCAGAAGAAGTATCGATCCCAGGATGATGGATTTCAACCGGCGAATGACGTCGGCTTCGACCTGGAACATGCCCAGGAACTCCCACTGGGCCAGGCAATTGACCGCCAGGATCAACAGGATAAAAAAGATATGCCCGCCTTTTAAGAGCACCAACAACAGTATAGGTAAAGCGATCAGGGCGGTTAGCCAGCGGCGTGCGTGCAATAGGCACCCCCTTTAAGGCAGGTTTCAGGTTTCGGGTTCTGGAAAAGGACTTTAGAACCTTGGACTCGAGAAGCCAAAAGTAAACCCTATCGTTTAAGACCCCAGACCCATCAATGCTGCTCCTGGGCCTGGGGCTGGGACTTAAAGCCCCAGTAAAGCAGCAGACCGGCGCACACCAGGAAGAGAACCAGGGCGATGAGCTGGGTCAGGGGCATCCAGCCAAGGTATGTTGGCCCCCGATAATCCAAGGGGCTGCGGAAAAACTCCACCACGAAGCGCACCAGGCCAGCCAGGCAAAGGTAAATCAGGATCACCTGTCCGCTATAGCGTTTCCGGGTTCGGAACCAATAGAGAAACCCGAATACGCCCAAAGCCAGGAAGGCTTCGTAGAGCTGAGACGGATGCAAATGGACCCCCCGGAGTGGACAGAGGGAGGTGGGGTCGGTGAAGACCACTGCCCAGGGCAGATCGGTGGGAGTGCCGAAGCAGCAACCGGCCATAAAGCAGCCGATGCGGCCGAAGAACTGGCCCAGGGGCGCGCCCACGGCCAGGGCATCCAGGGTGGGGCGCCAGGCCCAGCCGCGGTAGCGGATGTAGATAAAGGCCACAACCAGGGCCAAAAACATGCCTCCCTGGAAATCCAGGCCGCCTTCCCAGAGGGCGATGAGCTTTAGAGGATGGCTCAAAAAAGGCCCGGGCTCCAAAATGACGAAGAGCAGGCGGGAGCCCACCAGGGCCGCCACGATGATATAGAAACAGAGGTCGTAAAATTGCCCCTTGGGTATGCCCTGGCGCTGGGCTTCCCGGCCCGCCACGAAGATAGCGGTCAAAAAGGCCACGGCCAGGAAAAAGCCGTAAGTAAAGATTTTTATCGGCCCGAGTTCAAGCAGGATTGGATGCATCAGCGGTTTTCTCTTCTTTGATAATAACCCATACCAAGACGGCGGCTCCTACGCAGACCAGGCTGTCGGCCACATTGAAAGCCGGCCAATGGTAGTGGCCGTAATAGACGTCAACAAAATCCACCACTTCTCCCAGGCGGACCCGGTCAATCAGGTTGCCCAGGGCCCCGGTTAAGACCAGGCTGTATCCCAGGGTCGCGAGCCATTCGCTACCGGGCAGCCGCCATAACATATAACCCAGGATCACTAGGACCAAAGCGGTGGTTGCCACAAAGAACAGCCAGGCGAATTCAGCCGACCAGCCGGACAAGATGCCGAAAGCCGCGCCCTTGTTATGGACGTGCACGAAGTTGAGCAGTCCGGGGATGAGGGCCAGCTTACCTCCCAAAGGCAGCTTCAGGAGGATGAACAGCTTGCTGACCTGATCGAGAACCAAGCCCACCATGAGGACGGGCATGAGAATGGCTAATTTCCGGGACACTTTTTATTCCGCTTATGGTTTTTCGTTAAAATAGATCAAAATTGCAATAAGTTACCGTTTAAGTTTGGTTAATCTTAATGAGGACCTGGTATTAGTCCTCCAGGACCTGCCGGCAGCGGGCGCATATTTGGGGATGTTTGGGGTCTTCGCCAACTCCTGGATAATGGAACCAGCATCGGACGCATTTTTCTCCCGAGGCTTTTTTCACGAGCACCGCTAAACCGGAAATCTCTCCCGAGATGATACCTTCCCCTGAAAGGACTTCGATAGGCTCGACCTTCAATTCAGCCACTTGAGCCAAGGTTTTAAGCTCAGAGATGAGACCCTGCAGTTTCTCAAACCGTTCACCGGTCGCGCCCAAATATATCACAGCTTCCTGTGACGCAGCAATAAGCTTGGTCTTCCGGGCCTCTTCCAGCTTCCGGTTGATTTCGCCCCGGATTTTGAGCAAAAAGTCGTACTTGGCCAGCAAAGCCTCGTCAGGCAAGCCCGGGGGCGGCTCGGGAAAATCGCCCAAGTGGACACTTTCGGGACGGCCGGAGCCGGGAATATATCCCCAAATTTCATCCGCGGTAAACGACAGGATGGGGGACATGGCCAGGGTCAGGCCTTGGAGCAGGTCGAATAACGTGCTCTGGGCGCTCCTGCGCTCCCGTGAATCAGCCTTGGAGACGTAGAGGCGATCTTTCAAGATGTCCAGGTAGATGGCGCTCATTTCCACGGCACAGAATTGGTGCAGACGGTGGAAGGCCTGGTGGAATTCGTAGTCTTCGTAAGCGCGCTTGACCCGGGCCAGCAACTGGGCCAGCCAGGACAGGGCCAGGCGATCCAGTTCCTCCCGCTTATCCGGTTCGAGCCAGTCGCGCTCGGGGTCGAAGTCGGAGAGGTTGCCTAACATGAAGCGGGCGGTGTTGCGGAAGCGCCGGTAAGCATCGGCCAGTTGCTTGAGGATGTCCGGGGAGAGGCGGACGTCATCCCGGTAGTCCTCTGCGGCCACCCACAGGCGCAAGATTTCGGCGCCGTATTTGTCCATCACTTCCTGGGGGGCGATGACGTTCCCCAGGGACTTGGACATCTTGCGGCCGTCGCCGTCCACCACAAAGCCATGGGTCAGCACACCCTTATAAGGGGCGTGGCCCCGGGTGCCGACGCAGGTTAGGAGGCTGGAGTGAAACCAGCCCCGGTGCTGGTCCGAGCCCTCTAAATAGAGGTCGGCGGGCAGGGCCAGAGTCGGGTCGGGTTCCACCACCGCGGCCCAACTTACCCCGGAATCGAACCAAACGTCCAGAATGTCGGTTTCTTTCTTGAAATCGGAGCCGCCGCAGGCGCACGTGGTTCCCGGCGGGAGCAGTGATGCCGCAGAGTCTGCAAACCAAAGATCCGCACCTTCCTCACGTACCCGGGCGATGATGCTCTCTAAAATCTCGGGAGTAAGCAGCACCTTGCCGCAGCCTACGCAGTGAAAGGCCACAATGGGCACGCCCCAGGCCCGCTGGCGGGAGATGCACCAGTCCGGGCGCCGCTCCACCATCTGGTAGATGCGCTCCCGGCCCCAGCGGGGAATCCAGGTGACCCGGTCGATGGCCGCCAGGGCCTTGGACCTCAGGTCATTGGTTTCCATAGAAATGAACCACTGCTCGGTGGCCCTGAAAATGATGGGTTGTTTGCAGCGCCAGCAGTGGGGGTAGCTGTGGGTCAGCTCCTGGGCCGACAGGAGTTTGCCTTTGGCCTTGAGGAGTTCAATGATGCCGGAGTTGGCCTCCCAGACTTTTTGACCGGCAAACTCAGGCACTTCCTGGGTAAATTTGCCGAAGTCGTCCACCGGCGAATAGGGTTCCAGATTATACTTGCGGCCGCTGTCGTAGTCTTCCTGGCCGTGTCCCGGCGCGATGTGCACCAGGCCGGTGCCCGCTTCCAGGGTGACGTAATTGGCCAGGATGACCTGGGAGTCACGTTCCAGCCAGGGATGGCGGCAGAGAGCGCCTTCGAGCTTGCGTCCCTTGACCTTGAAGATTTCCTGCCCCGTGAGTCCCCACAGACTCAACAGGCCCGGGGCCAGGTCGGCGGCCAGCACCAGGACTTCGTCGCCCACATCCATACCCACGTATTCCAGGTTCGGGTGCATCGCGATGGCCAGGTTGGCAGGCAGAGTCCAGGGGGTGGTGGTCCAGATGACCAGGGCGGTTTTTTTGCCGGCCCCTAATTCTGGCATCTGGGGCGGAGGGGTCACAAGAGAAAATTTGACGAAAATAGTCGGGGTGCGGTGGTCTTCATATTCCACCTCGGCTTCGGCCAGGGCGGTGCGGCAGGTGGCGCACCAGTGGATGGGCTTTTTGCTCCGGTGAATGGCGCCGCTGAAGTAGAACTGGCCGTATTCCTCGAGGATTTCCGCCACGTAAGCATCTTTCATGGTGAGGTAGGGGTGATCCCAGTTTCCCAAGACCCCCAGACGCTTGAATTCGGCGCGTTGGATATCGATGAACTGGCCGGCGTAGGCCCGGCAGCGCTGGCGCACCTCGACCTGGGACAGGCGCAGTTTTTTGGCCTTCAGTTCTTTGTCCACCTGGTGTTCGATGGGCAGGCCGTGACAATCCCAGCCCGGCACGTAAGGGCTGTCATATCCCGTCATCTGCCGGGATTTGATAATGATATCTTTCAGGATCTTATTTAAGGCATGCCCCAGATGAATGTGGCCGTTGGCATAGGGAGGGCCGTCATGGAGGATAAACTTGGGGCGTCCCAGGCTTTGGGCCCTGATCTTGCCGTAAAGGTCCATCTCGGCCCAGCGCTCAAGGAACAAGGGTTCCCGCCGGGGCAGATCGGCCTTCATGGGAAAATTGGTGCGGGGCAAATTTAACGTCTCTTTATAATCCATGCAACAGCCTCCGAAAGACAATTTTATTATAGTACCATATCCCAGCCTGCCAAGGAATCAATTAGGCAGGGAACCGCTGCTCGAGGGCCTGGAGTTTGCCCCCCTTTCTCACCCCTCACCCTAGCCCTCTAGTCCCTATATGCCGCGGCGCAAGGACCATCACCCTCTCCTCCTTGACCGGAGGGAACGGTTTAGGATAAACTTAAACATGCGGCAAGGGTTAAAGGCTTTTCTGCTTTCGGCGTTCGTGTTTCCCGGGCTGGGGCAACTCTATAACCAGGACCGGCGGAAGGGCGTGCTTCTGGTGCTGGGGGCCAACATCCTTATAGGGGCGGTGCTGCTCGTGGGCATGGTGCTCCTGTCCCAGGAATACCTGTCGGTCTTCTACCCTCGCCCCCTGACCTGGCAGATGTTCCAACTCCTGGTCTTCGATACCATCACCCACCCGTTTTTCTTGATTCCGTTTGTCCTGCTGATGGCCTTGTGGGGTTTTGCCATGGTGGACGCCGCCCGTTGCCCTGGACAGCCCGAGCCGACGGAAAATGAGAAGGTCTAGGAAAGCCTTATGCGACAATATCTGCTGGACGAAATACCCCGGGACGATGTCGCCCGGGTCCGGGATTATCTCAACCAACACGCCATCGCCGCGGGTATAGCGGATATCTGGTGGATAGACCTGCAAGAGGATCTGTTGAGCCCGGATCAGTTTGACCACCGGGATTGCCGGCCGCACCGCTTCGCGGTGGAGGTAGGGGACGACTTCGTACGCTTCGAGTTCCTCATCCGCAGCCTGCAAACCATGCGCTGCAGTTGCATCGCCTACGCCACCCGGCAGCAGCGGGACTTTATCATGGGTTACGCCGACCGGTTGGCGGAGGAACTGGGCTTAAGGACGTGATTATTCCCTCATAACGACTATAAGTCATTTCAAAACCGATCTCGGGTTCATTTGAGACCGGAAAATAATATCCCCCTTTGGAAAGGAAGACAGGGGGGATATAACCCCTTGAAATCCCCGTAAATCCAATGCTGTTCACTTAAACATTTGTAGGGGCTGGGTCTCCCCGCCCTGGGTTGGAAAGTACGGCGGCCCTACATCCGAATAGATACTAGGCGGGTTTCAGTATCCCAGAAACCGGCGGCTTGCTCTTTTCTGCCCTCGATTTTAATTTTGCAAAAATTTTATTTCTCCGACCTGCAAGGCTTAACATTTTTCCTGAGGGTAGCTCTAATCCATCAAGCAAGGAGCAATCCCTTAAGGAGGGGAGAGTCATGAACGGCTTGCAACGATTCTTGGGTGTGCGTCTGGGAAAATGGCTGGCATTATTGGTCGTGATGGCCTTGAGTCTGTCAATGGGATGCGCCACCCAACAAAGTCCCAGTCCTTATATGTATGGCGGTGCGGGTCTGGGCGCGGCTTTGGGGGCCGGTTTAGGGGCAGCCATCAATAACCGCAACCCGTTAAAAGGTGCGGCCATTGGCGGTCTGCTGGGCGCGGCGGGAGGTGGCGTAGCCGGTGAGGCTTACGGCCAATCGCGCAATAATCAGCAGCAGGGCTACTATCCGCCGCCGCAGCAACAACAGGGTTATTATCAGCAGCAGCCTCAGGGTTATGGGCAACAGCAGCCCTATTATGGGCCTCCGCCTAGTTGATCGGCGTCTAGCCTCGGTTCGGTTATAAAGAAGCCCCGGTGAACATTTCACCGGGGCTTTTTTCTGAGCCCATTTCCCGGCCCCTCTCTGATTAAATCTGAAATTATAGCGTTTGCCAAAAGTTTTTTCCGTAATAGGAGATACTTTTTCTTAACAAGGTGTACAGTTTCTTAATACCCCTGCATATAACCTGTACACTTTCATAACCTACCGGAATAAAAGGCATAAGTGCGGATCAGAGAGACCCAGACAAAGAAGCTTAACAGTAAAAACGTGCCCCTTGCAGGTCAAGGTAAGTTCTGATAATTCTATTTTCTTGTAGTGTCCTCAGTTTGCGACGTCCAAGTTCCGTACGGCTTGACAATAATTGCTCCATTTGAGTATGGCATGGATATTGTAATTAGAGTATTGCGACAACCAATTCAATTTTGCTACTCCACAAATTAGAGAGCGCCGGCTCTATTGCGGTGTTCGAAATGAAGGAGGCTGGTTATGAAAACGAAAGTGGAGCAGAAAAGCCTGGAAGTGCGGGTTCTTTCCATGAGCGAGAACCAGTGTATCTGGATGAAGACCGGAGTGGTGAATTTCAAAACTTGTGAAAATGCCTTCGATTGCACTTCCTGTGCCTTTGACAAGGGAATCAGTGGAAAATCGGTTCAAAAACCAACGGCCCTGGTCAGTTGGAAAGAGGTCATGGGGAACCCAAATTTACATAAGCAGTGCAGACACATGCTGACGGGCCGTGTCCTTTTTAAATTATGCTCCCATAACTTCGAATGTAAAGACTGTGCATATGACCAACAGTTGTATGAATACGACCAACTTCTGCGTGAAGAAGACCTGTCGGCTCATCCTGCTGCTCAGGTTAACAAGGTTGCCGGCTTTATGGTTGCCGATGGCTATTACTACCACTGCGGTGTTCGAAATTAAGGAGGCTGGTTATGAAAACGAAAGTCGAGCAGAAAGGCCTGGGAGTGCGGGTTTTATCCATGAACGAGAACCAGTGTATCTGGATGAAGGCCGGAGTGGTGAATTTCAAAACTTGTGAAAATGCCTTCGATTGCACTTCCTGTGCCTTTGACAAGGCAATCAGTAAGAAATCGGTTCAAAAACCAACGGCCCTGGTCAGTTGGAAAGAGGTCATGGGGAACCCAAAATTACACAAGGAATGCCGGCACATGCTGACGGGCCGTGTCATTTTCAAATTATGCTCCCATAACTTCGAATGTAAAGACTGTGCATACGACCAACTTCTGTACGACTACGACCAACTTCTGTGTGAAGAGGACCTGTCAGCTCATTCCGCGGCTCAGGTTAACAAGGTTGCCGGCTTTATGGTTGCCGATGGCTATTACTACCACAAAGGGCACAGTTGGGCGCGGATAGAGCATGGAGGATTCGTACGCCTGGGTATCGATGATTTTGCCTGGAGGCTGCTCGGGGCAACCGACATCTCCCTTCCGAAAATCGGCACCAAGCTAAAGCCGAATCAGACAGGTTGGTCTATTAAGAGAGAGGAGATGACCGCTGAAATTCTCACGCCTATGAGTGGCATCGTTATGGCAACCAATCAAAGCGCTGTGGTGCAGCCTAATCTTTCTAAAAAAGACCCTTACGGAAAGGGCTGGTTGGTCGTCATTGACCCGGTCAGCGGCCTGAGAAACAAAACCAGGAGTCTTCTGTTCGAACAGAAAGCGGTTTCATGGCTCAAAGACGAGGTGAGGAAGCTGGAAGAAATGGTGGTGGATGTCTATGGAGTCCCGCTTGCCGCAACAGGCGGTGAAATAGTCGATGATATATTCGGGAACCTGCATGATCTCAAGTGGGAAGACCTCGTTCATAAGTTTCTTCTTACCTGAGTGCTAAACAAAAATGATTTGCGGCGGCGGTACGGGCAGCTATATATGAAGGTTTCTCATGCCTTGGCGAAGCATGAAACTGCACCGCTCACAAAAAAAAATGTTTAATTCGTCGAGGTGGCTGAGTCCCTGGCTGAATCGCATGAGGCATTTGGGGGTCTCACAATGGTAAAGGGAAAAAGTGTGAGCAATCTCATGGAGGGCGACCTTGGCCAGACGTTCATAATAGGTGCCCTCCGAAGCCATGATCCCGTCTTTCGTGTACTTTAGGCGGAAATCGGAGATAATTGCCAGGTTTAGCCCCAACTCCGCTTGACCGAATACAAAGGTTAGTATGGGAGTGCAAAGATCCACGTCCGTGATGGCAAGAATGCGCGAATGATGTGGAAAGGAAAACCGGGCCAGGTACTTCAGAACGAGTCCGGCATCATACTGACATCGATGGCGCTGAAACGCTTCTTCCGGGATTGCCATCGCAGGCAGCATCTCGACCGGAGTTTCAAGTATCGCTTGAATGTTCCCTGCTATAACTCGGAGCGCCGTCTGCGGTATCTGGCCCATCTTTGTCAGAGCGATCGAGAGGGCAGGCGGTTTTTTTCGTTGCTGTGACGGCATATCAAGTAGCCTGGGAAAAGGCGGTCTGCCTTGATCGGCAATGCTCACCTGCAGGGCAGGCAATGTCTTCAGGACGGGTTATTTCCAGGGGCGGAAGGCAGATAAAGGGGAAGTTCCACCGCGAACGTTGTCCCTCTCTGGCTCGTTTCCTTTACCCAGATACGTCCCTTGTTCTCTTTGACTATTCCATAAGCGGTGCTCAAGCCCAGCCCTGTACCTTTTCCCGGTGCTTTGGTGGTAAAAAACGGATCGAATATCAGGGCGAGGTCCGTTTCCGGAATACCCCGGCCCGTGTCGGAAACTTCGATACAGGCTGTTTGCGCGGGCTTGTTAAGATAAGTCCGAAGCGTCATGGTTCCTTCATGGTCCATAGCGTCCACGGCATTCAAAACGAGATTAACAATCACCTGGCCCAGTTGATCTCTATCGCCTTTGATTAGCATTATATCCTCTGAAAGCTCTTTCCTGATCTGGATACCCATGAAAAACTTTGTGTCACGAATGAGATCCAAGCTGTGCTCAAGAAGCGTATTGACGTGGAGGATTTCCTTGCTGGGGGTTTCCTGTCTACTATAGGCAAGGAGGTTCTTTATAATTTTGCCGCACCTTCTGGCGTCTTCATAGATGCACGTTAGACTGTGCCGCCGGGGATCATCCTCTTCGAGTGGATTCAGTAAAAGATCGGCGTAGAAAATAATTCCGGTCAGGGGATTGTTTATTTCATGAGCGACCCCGGCTGCGAGCTGACCCAGGGAAGCCATTTTTTCCGCTCGCGAAATTCGACTGAGCATCTCCCGCATTGATTGCTCGTGTTTGAGCCTCTCTCTTAAGTCATTAAACAACCCGACGGTGGCAGCTTCCTGACCGCCCTCGTAAATGATCGCGGCAGTGAGCTCCACCGGGATCTCCTCGCCTTGAGCATGAATAAGGGTAAATCTGCTCAGGTGCAGCTTGCCTTTGCCTCCCAGGCTTTCGTCCCTCAAAATTTTCATAATCTCCCTTGCCTGGCCCGGGGGGTAAAGGTCCTCGACGTTTATTCTTTCATGCGCCTCTCTCAGCGAATATCCCGTGAGTTCCTCGGCAGCGGGGTTCATAGTCACAATTTTGCCTCGGCTATCTGCGGCGATTATAGCAGTGGTTGAACTCTGTATGAGTTTTTGGGTAAGGTCTTTGGCGCCCGAGAGTTCTCGCTCGAGCATCTTTAATTGTGTGACATCATGAATACTTTCAACTATATACAGAACCTCGCCAGCCTCGTTGAGGATCGGGGAGAAAACACGATTATCCCATTTTTCTATTCCAGCGCTGGTTGTCACAAGTTCCAGGACGGAATGTCCATGACGGTCCGCCAGAACCTTTGCGATAGGGCAAGTTTTTATCGGACAAGGCTCCACTGACTGGTAGAAGAAATCGTGACAAGTCTTCCCGACTATTTCCTTTTTATTGGCCCTGAACTTCTCCAGGAAGTTAGCGTTCACGTCCACTACGATCCTATTGGGTTTCAGGATCAGGGTAGGAAGAGAAAGGCAGTCGAAAAGTCTGGTTTTCCAGTCGTTCGGGGTTTTCATTTTCGGTCTCTACCGCATCGATTTTCGTTGAAAGTTAACCTTGTGAGCCACCAGTCCTGTTGATAGTAGCTTTAAGGTTGTAATGCCTAATTTTGCTGTGGAGCGTAACCCTGCTAATTTCCAGAGCCTCCGCTGCTTTGGAGATGTTCCACCCATGGAGCATGAGAATCCTTTCTATATGCTGTTTCTCGGCCTCTCTTAACGCTTGAGGGATATCTTGGGCTGAGGATCTAAGGAGAAATGCAAAATCATCTCGGGTAAGGTGGTGTCCTTTGGCCAGCACGACGGCACGTTCAACTGCATTTTCCAACTCACGGACATTTCCGGGCCACGGATAATTCTTAAGAGCATTGATGGCTTGCTGATGAATCCCCGCAACCGGTTTATTTGTTTCTTGTCGGATGCGTTCCAGAAAGTGCTGTGCCAACACGGGAATATCATCGGTTCGAGCCCGAAGAGGTGGAATTTCAAGCTCGATGACATTCAACCTGTAATAGAAATCCTGCCGGAAGGCGCCGCGCTCGATCTCCTTTGCAAGATCCTTATGTGTAGCGCAGATGAGGCGAAAATCAACCGGAATATCCGCTATCCCGCCGACCCGATGAAAGGTTCTTTCCTGCAGAACCCGAAGAAGATCGATTTGCATCTTTAAAGGGATTTCACCGACCTCGTCCAGAAAGAGGGTCCCTCCCTGCGCCATCTCCAATCGCCCTTTTTTGGCCTTTCTTGCCCCGGTAAACGCCCCACTCTCGTGTCCGAACAACTCGCTTTCCAGGAGCGTCTCGGTAAAGGCCCCACAGTTTATTGGGATAAATGGCCCGACGCAACGTTCGCTCGTAGCATGGATCGCCCTCGCCACCAGTTCCTTTCCGGTCCCCGTTTCACCTCGCAGCAGAACGGGTGAATCGAATTTTGCGACCTGTTCGATCAATGCAAACAGTTGCTGCATGCAATTTGATACTCCAACCAAATCCTCGCAGCGCACCTGGCATGCCACCTGCTCTCGCAGGATCTCATTTTCATCAAGAATTCTTTTTTGTTGAAGGAGCCTTTCCAAAAGGCAGACCAAGTCCCCAGGTTCGAAAGGCTTTGTGAGATAATCGCAAGCTCCGCGTTTCATTGCGTCAACCGCAGTTTCAATCGATCCATACGCGGTAATCATGACCACCAATGAGTGTGGACAGTTCGCCTTTACGTTATCGAGCACTTCGAAACCGTTCACATCGGGCATTTTGATGTCGAGGAAGATGAAATCGTAGTCCTTCCTGTCCACCATATCGAGAGCAGCCTGGCCTCCATCGGCGCCTTCCACGTCATAGCCCGACTTCTTGAACCAGGCCACAAGGGATTCCCGCACAATCATTTCATCATCGACAACCAGTACCTTCCATTTTCCGCTCATAAATCCTCTTTCTTCATAAACGTTGCGGACCCAGGGGAGAATGGAACGACGAGCTTCGAATCCGCTTTAATATCAAATGCGCGCCGTTGGAATTGGAACCATTCCAATGGATGAATCCGCCTATAAATATATCATATGCCCGTTATTAGTACAAAATCAATGCCCGGTAATAACCACCATCATGAATGCTGCCGTGCCTGTGCGGCGCTATATTGCGATTGCCAAAAGTTCTTTCCTTTTATCCCCTCTCCCCTTGTGGGAGAGGGTTAGGGTGAGGGGGTGGAAAAGAAAAAACTTTTGAGCCTCTTGCAAATATCTCCCTGCCTGTCATTCTGAGGGAAAGAAGCAACCGAAGCATCTCATAAGTGACCAAACGGCTTTTTGCAAGAACCTCTCCTGACAATAAGTATATTTAAGTATTTCAAAAAAAAGTGGCGTTAATTCAAAGGGGTAATCAATTCTACAATGCCATCTTTTATGGCATGGTTGCAACCCGGATCATGTCCGCACTTGCAAAAGAAAACCTGTCACCTTTCTCATCATTGTTGGATCCGTCGCAGTTCTGAGTTTATGCTGTCTCCATGACTTGCCGGGATAAAAACGGTTCACTGCTGGCCAACCTGAGGAAAATCGGCAGACTCCAGCCGTTCCGCCTGTGCCGTGTCCCGGCACGAGGATGCCAGTCCAGCCTTAATTTATTGATATTAAAGACTAAATATTACGAAAGCCCGATTATTACCCTGGGACAAGCGCGGGACAAGCGCGTGACAACCTTGGCACTGCCTCGACCGGAACGCGCTTGCACGCGGGTTTAGGCCGGGTATATGGCGAGGGTACCTCGGCAATGTCCCGGCACATGTGCCGGGTTTGCCCGTCCATTCGGCCCGCGCCCGGCCATTTTCAGCGATTTTTGAGGTTGTTTGGAGGGACTAAAAGCCATTTTTAAACCGTTTTTCTCTGTCATCATGAACGAAGCGCAGGCTCTTATAGTGATTGCCAAAAGAGTTTCTTGCAAAATTACCGGACATTATGTGGTCGCAAGCTTTAGCCTGGTATCGAGAAATTCGCCGGTAGCACAGGCTTTCCAGCCTGTGCTTATGTCATATATACGGTTTCGACCGTAAAGAGACTTTTGCAAGAGGCTCAAAAGTTCTTTCCTTTTATCCCCTCTCCCCTTGTGGGAGAGGGTTAGGGTGAGGGGGAGGAAAAGAAAAAACTTTTTGCAATGAGTATAAGCGTACAATCGGGGAAGGGCCAACTCCTCTCTTTCTTGCCAGATTGTTTACTCACCGCCTGGGCGGCAAAACAATCTGGTATGGTCTGTATAATAAAATCTGGTCTTGGCAGGGGCCGGTAATGCAAGGTTGGAAAAGAAAGCTTGTCAGTGCAAAAGGTTCCCATCGTCCAAAAGGCGAGTTTTGACCGGGTTCAACATGACAGGTACGAGGACTTAAGGCATCATGGTGTACTTCTGTTCGCCCTTGGGGACGTACCACTTGATGAAGTTGTAGTCGATGCCCGCGGCGGCAGGTTTGATGCCGTGGAAGCGCCGGGAGATGGCGGGCAGGGCGTCGGGGACAAAGAGAAAGGTGTAAGGCTGGTCTTCGGCCAGAATTTCCTGGAATTTGAAGTAGGCCTGGCGCCGCTTTTCCCGGTCAAAGGTGTGGCGGCCTTCGGACAACAAGGCGTCGACCTGAGGGTTGTTATAGCCGATGAAGTTGAGCTCGCCGGGTTTGGTCTTGGTGGAACTCCAGATGTCGAACTGGTCCGGGTCCAGGCCGGTGTTCCAGCCCAGCAACACCGCGTCAAAGCGGCCCTTTTCGATAAACTGCTTGAGGAAGGCAGCCCACTCCACCATGCGTATATGCACGATAATACCGATTTGATGGAGGCGGCGCTGAATAATCTCGGCGGTGCGCACCCGGGTGTCGTTGCCCTGGTTGGTGAGGATGGTGAACTCGAAGGGGCGGCCGTCCTTGCTGAGAATGCCCGCGGGGTTAGGGCGCCAGCCGGCTTGGGCTAGCAGGGCCTTGGCTTTGGCCGGGTCGTAGGGGAATTTAGGCACATCGGGGTTGTAGAACCAGGTCCCGGGTTTATAAGGACCATAGGCTTGTTCCCCCAGGCCCATGAGCACGCCGTCGATGAGCTCCTGTTTGTTGATGGCGTGAGTCAGGGCCTGGCGCACCCGCCGGTCGGCGAACCGGGGATCGCGCAGGTTGTAGCCCAGGTAGATGTAAGAGAAGGGCATGTAGCGGTATTTCTTATACATGCGGTCGAACTTGGGATAAGCCGTCTGGCGGGTGTATTGCAAGGGGGTGAGGCCCATGCGGTCGAGGTTGCCGGACTTTAATTCCAGAAACATGGTGGCCAAGTCGGGGATCACCCGGTAAAGGTAACCGTTCAGATAGGGCCGTCCTTCGAAATAATTGGGGTTGTAGTCCAGGCCGATCATTTGGCCGGTTTTCCACTCCTTAAAGATATAAGGGCCGGTGCCGACGGGGCGCCGCCCCAGGGGGGATTTGGTAATGTCCTGGCCTTGAAGCAGGTGCCGGGGCAATATGTTTAGGCCCCAGGAGCCCAGGGCGGGGGCGAAGGGCTGGGGGTAGGTGACCCGGAACGTGTAGTCGTCGGGCGCCTCAGCCTTTTTCACCTGGAGATAGTCGCCGGAATAGGCGGTGGGAGTCTTGGGGTCCACCATCACCTGGTAGGTGAACAGGACGTCCTTGGCGGTGAAGGGAGCCCCGTCCTGCCACTTGACCCCGTGGCGGAGGTGAAAGGTAATGGTGAGGCCGTCTTTGGAGACCTCCCAGCTTTCGGCCAGATCCCCCACCAGGTTGAGGTCGCCGTCATATTTGACCAGGCCGTTGTAGATGAGGCCGATGATGCCAGCCGAGGAGGCATCGGAGGCCAGGGGCGGCAGCAGGGTGCTGGCATCGCCGATGGAGCCGTCGATAAAGAGGTCCCCATAAGCCGGGCCGGTGTCCGGGCCGCCGTAGCGCTGCTCTTCTTTTTCGGATTTGCAGCCGGAGAGGGCCACAGCCGCGCAGGCCAACAGAAGCAGGAGAAACAACCAATTTCGTCCCGAAGATTGCTGCCTGGTCAAAAAACCCCCCATTCTTAACCTCAAGCGGCGAAGGCTGGCACGCCTGGACCGTTTAAATTTCGTTTAATCCCGTAGGGGCGGGTTTAAAACCCGCCCCTACAAACCGATGGCCGATTTTCTCTTGCCCCGGCCCAAGCTTTTAGATACATTTAACGAGTCGGGACGTGGCTCAGCCTGGTAGAGCACAGCGTTCGGGACGCTGGGGTCGGAGGTTCAAATCCTCTCGTCCCGACCATACTCCCGGGGCGGTAATTTTATAATTGCCTCCCATTATGCTGTATCCGGCTTCCTGCCAGGTGCACCCCTCAACTAATATCCCGCTTCATCTGCTCAAACTCGTCTTTCGTGATTTCCCCTTTGGCGTAACGTTTTTTGAGGATGTCCAGGGCGCTGTCGTCCTCAAAGCCGCGGCCGGGCACCCAAGTCCGCCTGGCTTTGTTGCGGCCGAAGATGAAGTAGAGGCACAGGGCGATGATGACGATCCAAAAGACGGGCATGAACATGGGGAAGACCCACCAAGTGTGCCAGGACCAGTATTGTTCGGGGTACATGGCTGACCTCCATAAGCACAGGCGAGACGCCTGTGCCACCTGATTCTTCTCCTCAGCGCCGCCGCCAGCGAGGGCCGTTGGAGGTGTCGATGATCTCGATGCCCTGGGCGGCTAGGTCGTGACGGATTTGATCCGCGGCCTGCCAATCCTGGCGCTGCCGGGCTTCTTCCCGGGCCTTCAGGCTGGCTTCGATGGCCGCGTCTTGGGCGGCGGGCCCGGGGGCCAGGTTCATGACGCCCAAGACTTCGTCCAGTTCCTGGAAGCGGGTCAGGATGGCGCTCGCGGCGGCGTGCCCCAGCCGGTCGTGGTCGATATCGGTGTGAAATTCCCCCACCGCGGCGAAGATGGCCGACAGGACCCGGGAGATGTTGAGATCGTCGTCCAGGGCAGCGGTGCACTCTTTTTTCAACAGGAAGAGGCGCTCCTCGATTGCCGGGGTCATGGGGGCCTCGCCGTCTATGAGGGCGAGGCGCTCCAAGAAATGGTCCAGGCGGGCTCTAGCAACGGAGGCGGCCTTGAGGTTGGTGTCGCTTATGGCCAGGGGCTTGCGGTAGTGGGTGGCCAGCAGGAAGTGGCGCACCTCTTCGCCCCGGTAGCCTTTGGCCATCAGGTCCCGCACGGTGACGGCGCCGGCTTCTTTCAAGGGCCGGCCGTCTTTGAGGACCCGCTCGCAGTGAAGCCAGGCCCGGGCCATGGGTTTGCCCGTGGCCGCGGTGAACAGGGCGTTTTCGTTTTCATCGTGGGGAAAGAGCGATTCCACGCTGCCCACATGGAAGTCGACGGTTTCGCCGGGGTGTTTCAGGGCCATAGCCGCGGACTCCAGATGCCAGCTAGGGCGCACCTGGCCCCAGGGGGTGGTGTAATAGAGCCCCTTTTTTAGTTCCGCCAGCTTGGCCCTTTTGAGCAGCGTGAAATCCCGGGGATTATCCTTGGCGTATTCGTCCAGATCAACGGTCTTGCCCACGCGGATTTTGCTCAAATCTATACCGGAGAGGCGGCCGTAGCCTTTGAAGCGGGAGATGTCGAAATAGACGGAACGGAGTTTTTCATAGGCATAGCCCTTCTCCAGGAGTTTTTTGGTGAGGTTGACCATGTCGTCGATGTGGTCGGAGGCCAGGGGATAGAGCACGTCTTCTTTAATGCGCAGGGCTTGCAGGTCCTTGAAGAATTCCTGGCGGTAGTGCCCGGTGAATTCCTGCAGATCCCGGCCCGCGGCCGCGGCCCCGGCCAGGGCGCGGTCGTCCAGGTCGATTAAGCTTACTACCTGGCGGACCTTGAAGCCCCGGAAGGCGAGATAACGGTGCAGGAGGTCGGTTACCACCAACCGGCGGGCCACGCCCAGGGAGAGGTGATCGTAGAGGGCCGGGCCGTCGGCGAACAGGGTGGCTTCCCCCGGACGCCGGGGTTCGAAGGACTCTTTGGACCGGGCCAGGGTGTTATAAAAGCAGAGGGTCGGGGCCTCTTTTTCGGTGAACAGGGATGTGGAGAGGTAGCGTTCACCGCCATCGGGGGCGATGGCCACGATGAGGCCACGCGGCAGCTCCCGGGCCTTGCGGATGGCCACGGCGACCGCGGCTCCGGAACTCATGCCCAGGAAAAGGCCTTCCTGGCGGGCCAGGCGCCGGGCGGTCTCAAAGCCCTCTTCGTCTTCGATATTGACGATCTCGTCGGCCTTGGTCTTATCGAAGATGCCCGGTTTATAGGACTCCTGCATGTTTTTCAGGCCTTGGAGGGCATGGCCCAAAAACGGCTCCACGCCCACGATGCGGATGTCGGGATTGAACTTTTTCATCCCTGCGTAGAGGCCCATGAGGGTGCCGGTGGTGCCCATGGTGGCTACTACCATGGTGACCTTGCCTTCGGTCTGCTCCCAAATCTCCCGGCAGGTGGACTCGTGGGAGGCGGGATTGTGAGGGCTGTTGAACTGATCCGCCAGAAAGTATTTGTCCGGATTTTCCCGGGCCATGCGGTAGACTTCTTCGATGGACCCGTCGGTGCCCAGGTGAGCCGGGGTGAGCAGCAACTCGGCCCCCAGCCCCTTGAGGATGCGCTTGCGCTCCAGGCTGGCGGACTCGGGCATGGCCAAAAGGATGCGATAGCCCTTGACGGCGGAGACCATGGCCAGGCCGATACCGGTATTGCCGCTGGTGGCTTCAATGATGGTCTTGTCGGGGGTCAGCTCGCCTGTAGCCTCTGCAGCCTCGATCATGGCAAGGGCCGGGCGATCTTTGATTGACCCCCCGGGATTGAAATACTCCAGTTTGACGTAGATCTCTACCTGGGTATGGGGGTTGAGACGGTTCAGGCGGACGATGGGGGTCTGCCCGATCAGTGCCAAAATATTATCAGCCTTGCGCAGCATAACGGGATCCAAACTCCTGGCGTTAATGGTGAGGCGCGGTTAAAAACCTTCCTCCTGACCCGAGGCGGCACACTGCCCTCCGGTTTCCATTTCCTCGGCCAGATAATTATTGACCAGGTTGATCAGGGTGAGGATAAAAAACCGGCGAGCCTCAGGTTCATCGTGCATCACTTCCAGGAGGCGATAAATGAGGCCAAGTATTACCATCCCCGCCTGAGAAGGCGCAACATTTTCCTGGTTGAAGCGGTCCAGGATATCATTAACCAGGGGGCGGACGCTCTCCTGCAATTCTGCATCGGTGGCAAACGCGGCCGTATCGATTTCGGTCATGCGGTTATCCTTATGGGGTTGTCAACCTCTTTAATTATAAAGCAAAACCTACCATATTCCCCGGCGCTTTGCAAACCGCGGGCGTGGGGCCAGAGGAAAGATCCCGGCGGCGAGCCGGGTGGCTCCAAGCCTGTCAAAAGTTAGCGCCTCAGGGGCCTGGAAAAGGTTACGTAAGTGAATCAAGACCTTCTAAATTTCTTGATTGTTTCATCTCCAGGCAATATGTTCATCAATCTTTACCGCTTTATAGATCGGTTCAAACCTGGACAAAATAACCTCTTAAAATATTTAATAAAAATACACTAGTTCCGAATGGTACGATCTTTGCTTAATAAGAGGGCATTGATTCACAAAAATTAGCAGGGTTGTCAACGTTACAGGAGTGGAACCTATAAAAGAGATAGCATTTTACCGGTTCGGTTGGCAAAAGCACCCCCGCATCTGATTCTGGGAGGTTCGACAATGAAGGAGCAATCGGCTAACACCCCAGGCAAGGTAAAGATGGATCAGGCCCGGAGATTGATGGAGCAGGGGCAACACCGGAAGTCTTTGCTCCTGGCTTTGGAAGTGCTGTTAGAAGAGCTGAATAGCCTCAAGGAGTCTCTCATTGCCCTCCAGATGGTGACCCGGTTGGAAGTGGAGCCCACGACCGCCCCGGTCCGGGAAGAGCCGCCCCAGCCCGACCATTTCTGGCTGCCGCCAGTCAAACCCCGGGTCTTGCATTGAAAGAAAATATAATATTTCTCATAAGTAACCCTTTACAATCTCTGGCCCGGAGTTATTTTAAAACATAAATCTGTGGTTCGCCAAGGAGGCTAGTATGGGTCAGTTGATTGCTTGTGCTGCGCCAGAAGGGGTCATGGTGGCCTCGGACAGCCGCGCGGTGTTTTTCGAACCTTTCGGAGAAGAGCGCTTTATCACGGTCGACCGCATCATTCCCGTGACCTCACATGTCGTCCTGGCTTCGGCCGGAAACTGGGAAGCCGCGGACATTTGTAGAGAATTCGCCGGGTTTGCCAAAACCGAGGGCTTAACCGACATGGATGAGCTCATCAATGCGGCTATTCCCTTCTTTACCAGCCGCTACGATGAAATCCTGCGCAAGATGTGCGAAAAGATCCCGCCGGACCCCATCGTCAACATGTATCTGCTGCTGGCGGGCTATTCGAAAAAGACCCTGGATCACCCGGGCCACCTGTTCGTCATCTGGGACCGTCCCCAGCCGCCCAAAATCGAGTATAACCGGGTGACCGATGTCTTCACCCTGCCGCGTCGTATGGGCCTGGAATTTAAGCTGAACGACTTGGTGAAGAATAAAGCGCCCCTGGCCCAGCTCGTGGACGCGGCCAAGGCGGGCATGGAAAAGCTGGCGCCGCAAGACCACATGATCGGCCCGCCCTACCACTACGTCACCATCACCGCCAAAGGGATTGCCGGGCTCTGACGCCGGGGTGCAGCAAATCCCTAAAGTTTGCCTCCTGCGGTCAAGTTTGATAGTATGCCTAGGCTTGCCATTTCTTAAAGGATGGCAGGCCTAATTTATTTTCCGGACCCCTGGCCATGTCTCCTGATCTAGAGCGACTCCGCATTCAACGCCCGGGGGAAGAGCGCCCCGCGGCGGCCTTCTCCAGGACCCGTATTGCCCTGATTATCCTGGGCGTGGCCCTGGTGATCGTGGTCGGGCTCTACCTCTGGGGGCCCCTGCAGCCTGCATTGGAAGTGAGCACTACGGTGGTCTCCCGCCTCTACCCGGCCCAGGCTTACACGGTCTTAAACGCCAGCGGTTACGTGGTGGCCCAACGCAAGGCCGCGGTCTCCTCCAAGAGCACGGGCCGCCTGACCTTTCTGGGGGTGGAAGAAGGCAGCCGGGTAAAAAAAGGGCAAATCCTGGCCTCACTCGAGAATGAGGACCTGATAGCCGCCCGCAATCAGGCTGTCGCCCAGGTGAACCAGGCCAAAGCCGACCTGGGCACTGCCACTGCGGAGATGGCGGACGCCGAACTCCAGTACCGGCGCTACAAGACCCTGGTGGCCCAGGACCTGGTTCCCAAGCAGGACTTTGATACCGCGGATGCCAGGTATAAGAAGGCCCAAGCCGGGGTGGCCGCGGCCCAGGCCCGCATCAAGGTTGCCCAGGCCGGCCTGGCCAACACCCAGGCGTCTCTGGAATACAGCTATATCCGCGGCCCCTTCGATGGCGTGGTGACCACCAAATACGCCGAGGTCGGAGAGGTGGTGGCGCCCTTCGGCGCCGCGGCCAATGCCCGGGCCGCGGTGGTGACCATGGCCGACCTGCACTCGCTGATGGTGGAGGTGGATGTGGCGGAGTCTAATTTGGACAAGGTTCGCCTGGGGCAACCCTGCGAAATTTCCCTGGACGCCATCCCCGACCGGCGCTTTGCCGGAGCAGTGCATATGATTGTCCCCACTGCCGACCGGACCAAGGCCACCGTGCTCACCAAGGTGAAGTTCCTGGAAACCGACGACCGCATCTTGCCGGAAATGAGCGCCAAGGTGGCCTTTCTTTCTCAACCCCTGGAGCCGGGAGAGCGTCAACCCCGCCTGACCATCCCCAAGGCCGCCCTGGTCACCCGGGAAGGCGCCTCCTATAGTTACCTCGTGACCGGCAACCGGGTGAAGCTGGTCCCCATCACCGTCGGTCTCACCCTGAACGACCTGGTTGAGATCGCACAGGGCCTCAAGGAAGGCGACCGGGTGGTTTTGAACCCGCCCGCGTCCTTGCGTGACGGCTCCCGGGTAAAAGTCAAGCAACCGTGATGGCGAACCAGGCGATAGCAACGGCCCCGGTAGTGGAGATCGCCCACCTCAATAAATCTTATCGGCGGGGCAGCCAGGTGCTGCCGGTCCTTGAAGATATCAGCCTCACCATCTTTGCCGGGGAATTCCTGGCGCTCATGGGGCCTTCGGGCTCCGGCAAAACCACCCTTTTAAACCTCATTGCCGGGCTGGACCGGCCGGACTCCGGCCAACTGCTGGTGCACGGCATCGATCTTCCGGCCCTCTCCGAAACCCAACTGGCGGATTGGCGGGCCGCCAACGTGGGGTTCGTTTTTCAGTTTTACCAGCTTATCCCCGTGCTTACGGCCTTTGAGAACGTGGAACTGCCTCTGCTCCTCACGAAGCTGTCCCGCCGGGAGCGCAAGGAGCACGTGGAACTGGTCCTGGAATTGGTGGGTCTCACCGACCGCCAGAGCCACTACCCGTCTCAGCTCTCCGGCGGCCAGCAGCAACGGGTGGCCATCGGCCGGGCCCTTGTCACCGACCCCACCCTCATCGCCGCGGATGAGCCCACCGGCGATCTGGACAAGAAATCCGCCGGGGAAATCATGGACCTGTTGACCAGGCTCAACCAGGACTTTCAGAAAACCATTATTATCGTCACCCACGACCCCGAGGCCGCCAGCCACGCCGGCCGCATCCGCCGCCTCATTAAGGGGCAGTTGCTGAACGAGAACGGAGCCCAGGAGGATTAGTAGAGGAGTCATTTCAAAACCGATCTTGGGTTTATCTGGGACTAACCAAAGATTTGAGATTGGGAAGTAATCAACCCCCTCTCTTTCAAAGGGGGACTTGAAAACCCACGCTCATAAACTTTTTTGATCGAGAACGAACTCAAGCCTTGAGGCAGGTTTTGAAATAGTTTTTAGGGTTATTCGAATAATCCTTAAGCTTGTATCCTGGGTGCCGCGCAGGGTCTCAAACTTTTAGCCTGGAGGGGTCCCGCTTGTGAATAACTGTAGTCCCATTCCCAGGAATGCTCAAGGCCGCTTCTATCATATCGACTGCCTCCCCGGGGAACTGGCCCCCTATATCCTGACCTGCGGCGACCCGGACCGGGCCCAGCGTATCGCCCGGCTCTTTGACCGGGTGGAGATGCGCCGCAAGAACCGTGAGTTCCTCACCTATACCGGCTCCTATAAGGACATTCCGGTCTCGGTCATGTCCACCGGCATCGGCGCGCCGGCCACCGCCATCGCCATCGTGGAGGCGGCCAACTGCGTCAACCCCGTCACCTTTATCCGGCTGGGCACCTGCGGGGCGCTCCAATGGGACATCGAGGTGGGGGACCTGGTCATTACCGAGTCGGCGTGGGGTGGGGACGGCACCATTGAAAGCTATATTCCGGGAGGTATCGTCCCCCATGCTGATCCCGGGATTGTCACGGCCTTAAAAGAAGCGGCTGAAGCTTTTAAAATGACGTATCACGTGGGCCTGACCCTCACCACCGAGGATTTTTACGCGGGCCAGGGCCGGGCGGCGCCGGGGTTTCCCGCCCCGGACCCCGAGTACATGCAAGTCCTGATGGAAAGCGGCGTGCTGAACATGGAGATGGAGATGGCGGTTTATCTGGCCCTGGCCGCGGTTTCCACTTATGAGATCAGGGCCGGGGGCGCCTGTTTGGTCCTGGACAACCGGGAAAGCGAAGTCGGGTTCACCTCCGTTAAGGATAAGCGGTGCGGCGAGGGACGCCTCATCAAGGTGGGCTTGCGGGCGTTGGAAATCCTAGCCAGGCAGGACATTCATAATAAAGCCCCAGTAACTGGCCACTGACAACTGATGTTAAAACTCACCTGGCGCAACACCACCCGGCACCCGCTGCGGGCCGCGCTCACTATCTTGGGGATGGCCGTGGCCGTACTAGCTTTCTGCCTACTGCGCACCGTGGTGGCGGCCTGGTATTCCGGGGTGAACGCCGCGTCGCCGGCCCGCCTGGTGACCCGGAACGCCATCTCCCTGATCTTCCCTTTGCCCATAGCCTATCTCCCCAAGATCCAGGCCATTCCCGGTATTGAAGGGGTGGCTTACGGCAACTGGTTCGGTGGCGTCTACATCGATGAGCGCCACTTTTTTCCTACGTTTGCCGTGGATGTGCGCCGCTACCTCCCCATCTATCCCGAGTTTGTCATGCGCGAAGACCAAAAGCTGGCGTTTATCCAGGATCGCCGGGGCGCGGCAGTGGGGCGCTCTCTGGCGACCCGATACGGCTTTAAGCTGGGAGACCCCATTGTCCTCAAAGGCACTATTTATCCGGGCGAGTGGCCGTTCATCATTCGGGCCATTTATGACGGCGCCGAACCCACCACCGATGAATCGCGACTCTTTTTCCATTGGGATTACTTGAACGAGACCTTGAAGAAACAAGGTTCCAGCCGGGCCGATAACGTGGGCTGGTATCTCATCAAGGTCGCCAGACCGGACTTGGCGCCCCAGGTGGCGGCCCAGGTGGACGCCCTGTTTAAAAACAGCCTGGCCGAGACTATAACGGAAACGGAGCAGGCCTTCGCCCTGGGGTTTGTGTCCATGACCGAAGCCATTCTGGTGGCCATCCAGGTAGTGTCCTGGGTGGTCATCGGCGTGATCCTGGTGGTCCTGGCCAACACCATGGCCATGAGCGCCCGGGAGCGCCAGAGAGAATATGCCGTCCTTAAAACCATGGGCTTCAAGGCCCGGCACCTGGCCGGCCTGATCTTCGGAGAATCCCTGATCCTGGCCCTGGCGGGAGGCCTGGTGGGGGAAGCCCTGACCTTCCCGGCGGTACATTTTTTCAAATCCCAACTGGGCCAGTATTTCCGGGTCTTTCCCCTCACCCGGGCTACCCTGGTCCTGGGTCTGGCGGTAGCTCTGATGGTGGGCCTCCTAGCCGCGCTGCTGCCGTCGGTGCGGGCCAGCCGGGTGAGCATCGCCGAGGCCTTGCGCAAGGTGGGTTGAGCAGATACTTTATTCCGAAAGAGTTATCAAATTTACTGACAAATTCATCATCCGAGTTAGCAGAATAAGCCCAAGTATGAGACTTTGGATCGGAGGCCGTATGGAAACCAGGCAGTCATAGCCGAAACCAAGGAGGAGAACATGGCCATTAGAGATGATGTGCTCAAGGAAGCGGAGCGGATGCGGCCCCTGTTTGAGTGGGCCGGGAACGAGTGGGGTTTTGCGCCAGCCTTGCTGGCCGCGCTAGCCGTACGAGAGTCTGCCTGCGGCCTGGCCCTGGACGCTGATGGGCTGGGCGACAACGGCCACGGCCACGGCATCATGCAGGTGGATGATCGTTCCTTCGGCGGGCTCTTCGATAGCCGCTACCCGCGCTTTTGGACCGACCCGATGTGGAGCATTGCTACCGGTGCGGCCATCCTGGACGCTAAATGGCGGTACCTCCAGAAGCATACCTCGCTGACTGACCGGGAGTTGACCTGGGCCGCAGTGGCTGCCTACAACTGTGGGGAGGGAAACGTCAGTAAGGTCGCGGCGCAGTTGGCCCAGCATCATGTCGAGGACGATGAGTTCTGGCAGATTGCGGATACCTATACGGCTAACCACGACTACGCCCGGCAGGTATGGCGGGATACCCACGAGTTTGTTAAGCAAGGTTGGAGTGAGGGCGCTGCCGAACCGGCGGCTGCAACCCCAGGGCAGCCTGCGCAGCCGAGCGCCCCTCCACAACCGGCGGTACAGCCTCCCCCAGCTCCGCAACCCTCAGTGCAGCCGGTTGAGGCTCAACCGCAGACCTATGCCGTCCAACCGGGCGATAGCTTGTCCCTGATCAGCAAAAAATTTTACGGTGACCCTGACCTCTACCAGAAGTTGGCTTATTACAACGGCATTTGCGATCCCGATGTCATCCAGGTAGGTCAGCTCCTGGAAATCCCTTCTAAAAGCGAACTCTTGGGCGAAAGCGTGGCAGCCCCACCCGCTGAAGTGACTCCTTCCGGCCCCGGGGTTGAAATAATCACGCCAGTAGGATTAACCCCGCCAAACGGCCTGAATGAGATTTTTGCCACCTTCGGGGACATACGCCACTATATTAACGGAGATGGCACTCTTAATCCTGCCTGGGAAACCGAAGCTTTAGGGCGGGCCGTACTGCCTTTCGCCATCCCCCTCTCCTGGGACCTGGGCACTAAGGTTTCGAGGATTCAGTGCCATAAAAAACTGGTGGATATCTTTCCCGAGGTCTTAGCCGCCATCGAAAAAGCGGGGTTGAAGAACCGGATCAAAAATTATGGGGGCTGTTATAATTACCGCAGCAAACGGTCGGGCGGCAAACTGTCCACCCACAGCTGGGGTATTGCCATCGATCTCAACCCCTTGACCAATCCCATGGGCGTTCCCGGCGATATGAGCCCCGACATTGTGGCCATTTTCCGTAAATTTGGTTTCAAGTGGGGCGGGGATTGGCCCGGCAGGAATCAGGACCCCATGCATTTTCAATTCTGCACCGGCTATTAATGGCGAACGCTGAGGGACTAGTCCCTTGATCTTACCACGGTGAAGAGAAACTCCGCTTCGGCGGCCTGAAATGACCGGAGCATCGCAACCCGGGAACCGCCCACCATGCTGAAACTCACCTGGCGCAATACCATCCGGCACCCTTTGCGGGCCGCGCTCACCATCTGCGGCCTGGCCGTGGCGGTGCTGGCTTTTTGTATACTGCGCACCGTGGTGGGCGCCTGGTACGCCGGGGTGGACGCTTCCTCCCCGGTGCGTTTGGTCACCCGGAACGCCGTATCCCTTATGTTTCCCCTGCCCCTGGCCTATCTCCCCAAGATCCAGGCCGTGCCCGGCATCACCCGGATGGCCTATGCCTACTGGTTTGAAGGCATCTATATCGACAAGAAACACTTTTTCCCCCAGTTCGCGGCGTCGCTGCCCGGATACCTGGACGCCTACCCGGAATATCTCCTGCCCGAGCACCAGAAACTGGCCTTGGTCCAGGACCGGCGCGGGGCCGTGGCCGGCCGCAAGCTGGCGGCCCGCTTCGGCTGGCGGGTGGGGGATGCCATCGTCCTGAAGGGCACGTATTTCCCGGGGGAATACCGGCTGGTGCTCCGGGGCATCTATAAGGGGCAATACCCCAACACGGATGAGACCCCGCTGTTTTTTCACTGGGATTACCTCAATGAAACCTTGAAGAAAATTGCCCCGGATATGGCCGATAAAGTGGGCTGGTATCTGGTCCAGGTGGCCCGCCCGGAGTTGGCCGTGCCGGTGTCGGTGCAGATCGACGCCGCGTTCAAGAACTCCCTGGCCGAGACCCTGACGGAGACCGAAGCTGCCTTCAATTTAGGCTTTGTGGAGATGAGCTCTGCCATCCTGGTGGCCATCCAGGTAGTCTCCTGGGTAGTCATTGGGGTGATTTTAGGGGTCCTGGCCAACACCATGGCCATGAACGCCCGGGAGCGGCTCGGGGAGTACGCCGCGCTGAAGACCATGGGCTTCAAGGCCCACCACCTGGCGGGTCTCATTATGGGGGAATCGCTTATGCTCTCCCTGGTGGGGGGGCTCCTGGGCCTGGCCTTGAGCTTTCCCGCCACGAGAGCATTTCCGCCGGAGGTGGTCCAGTATTTTCCGGGCCTGGAGGTGAGCCGTATGACCATGCTGATCGGGATGGCGGTCGCCCTGGCGGTGGGGGTGCTGGCCGGGATCATCCCGGCCTGGCAAGCCACCCGGGTTAAGATCGCCACGGCGCTGCGCAAGGTGGGGTGAGGCTTTCGATTAAATTTTAATTGGAATATGGCAGGTTAACGCCTGGTCGCATATCGAGGGGATGGTCTTGAAGTAGCGCCATAAATATATTAATATCTTTACACAAAAGAGGGGGTTTTCTCATATTCTTCTTCTGAGAGAGCAATAAATATTTTATTAACTCACCGTTAATCTGTCATAGTGTTGAGTTATGGATGGAAAGAAAATTTTGATCGCCGATGATGAAATGTCGGTACGTCTTTTATTCAGTGAGTTGTTAACGGAAGAGGGATATGAAGTATACCTAGCAGCTAATGGTAGAGAAGCCCTTGAAATCTATACTAAAATAGATATAGACTTAGTTATCCTGGATATAGCGATGCCAGAAATGAATGGGATTGAGGCCTTGCGCAGAATGGTTGAAATAAATAATGGTATCCCGATTATATTCAATACCGCTTACGAGGAGTATAGACAAAGTTTTGCTACTTGGGGGGCTAGTGATTATTTAGTAAAAGCATCTGACCTTGGGGAGATTATGGAATGTATAAAGAGGCATTTACGCGAATAGTAATAGATGTGGAATTGGGTATTTATACTAAAGTTCAATAAGATCATTTGCTCAAGCATCTTACCTAGTATATAAGCTCGCATAAGGCTGTTATGGATAATAAATCTAAGAAAATTCTGGTTGCCGATGATGAAAGTTCCATGCATCTTTTATTAGGTGAGGAATTAAAAGAACAAGGATATGAAGTATTCTATGCATTCAATGGGAGAGAAGCTATGGGAATTTTCAAAAAGATTTCTATCGACTTAGTTATTTTAGACATAAAAATGCCGGAGATGGATGGCCTTGAAGCTCTACGCCAAATGAAAGAATATAAAGAGGATATCCCGGTTATATTTTTTACCGCTTACGGGGAATATAAATACGATTTTGCTACCTGGGGTGCTGATGAATATCTGGTAAAATCATCTGACCTTGGAGATCTTTTTAAGTGTGTAGAGTATTATCTGAATGAAGATAAATAAATTATTGCGGTAGAATTATAGACTTTAAATAAGGTGGAACAATCGCAATGGATCGAGTCTTAATCCTCTATAGCAATCCTTCAGATACCCAGCGCCTGCGGTTGGATAAAGAGCATCGCACTATCGACCAATTGCTGGAGAAATTGAAACTTCCTGCCGATACGATAGAGAGGAAACATGCGGTGACCAGGGAAGATCTCCTGGGAGTTCTCTCGGAAGGAAAGTATGACATAATTCAATTTTCGGGTCATGGCACCGGTGAATGTTTTTCCTTAGAAAGGGAAAACGGCATATCAAGTGAAAATATTGCTGCCGAGCAAGTGGCGCATCTTTTAATCGAGGCTCAACCCAATCTGAAACTGGCCATATTTATGACGTGTTTCTCCGCCGAGGCTTTGCCGATACTCGGCCAAGCTGCGCCGTATATCATCACGGTATTCGGCCCGGCGGATGATGCCAAATGTGTTGAGTTTACCCGGATCTTTTATGATAACTATTTTCGCAAGGATTCAATTGAGCGAGCCTATTTTTTTGCCCAAGAATACACCGGCAGTGAGCTTCAAGTCGTGCTGACCCGGCGGGCGCTGGACCAGAAAGGGGGTAAGGTGCTTTTTCAGGTATTTCCCCGGGGAGATCATTTGGGAGACTCGTTCTTGATTGATCTCGAAGAAGCGAAGCATGATATCGAGTTGCTGGGCGTTCCCCGGGAAAAATTCCTCAATATATTGACCCGCAAGATTCGCCTGCACAAAAAGATTTTTAATACTCCCCGGGAGCGGGCTATACTGCCCATCGGCCAATTTTTCGGGATTTTCTCCTGGCAAAACGCACTTGACGTTATCAAGTGCCACCGGATTTTGCGGGTCCGGTCGGACGTGGACGATAAGGCCTGCGAAGTATGGGCTAGACTTACGGTTACCTATAATGACAGCGCCGGGGAACGCTATCGCCTGCTGCCTCAGCCTTTTGGGCCAGGCATTAACAAGATCATTGGCAGGGCCCTGGAGAATTTCCGGTTCGCCTATGAGCTCATTTCCGAAAATACTGAATACCAGGAAGTGTTAAATCGGTATGTGCCGGAGCAATACCGATTGTCAAAATCAATAATGCTCGCCAATATGGAGATGGCAGATCGCAAGCTTTACCAGGAAGATTTTGGCGAGACCATGGTTTATTTGGAAAGCGTTTTGAGTGCCTTGCATGACCTGCTGGATAGGTTGACTGATGAGCTCGCCATGGAAGCTTAGAACCAATGTGACTTCACCCTTCCCGCTTCCAGGTAAGGGCCACCTTCAAATTAGCCTCACCACTTCCAGAGGCGAGGATAGCTCCCGCTTGGGCAGTTAATTTCAACCCGAACTCGACCTGGATTTGATCCGGGATTGTAGTAAGATTTTTTAATTTCGCGATAATGGTGTTGGCAATGGGCCGGACGTTCTCCAGAGCGGCTTCAAAGGTTGGCACCGCCGCGGTGATGGCCTTTTCCGCAACTCCACGTGAAGGCGCGCCGGGTGCAGTTTCAATCTCCACCCAGATTGAGCCACAGGTCTCCAGCTTGAACTCCACCATTTGCTTCATATGAACCTCCTTTCACCTCATTTATGCAAATGTAGCTTTACTTTCCTGGAACTAAAAGTCAAGAATTCTGCAGTCACTCTTTTTATGCGTAGGTTGTTAATCCCTCATGCCGATTCCCATCTCCTATAGCTATCGCAATCTCCTGGCCCGGCGGCTGACCACGTTTCTCACCGCGGTGGGGATGGCGCTGGTGGTCTTTGTCTTCGCCGCGGTGCTCATGCTTTCTGAAGGCTTGCGGCGCACCCTGGTGGCCACCGGATCTTATGATAATGTGGTGGTGCTGCGGGCCGGGTCCGAGTCCGAGGTGCAGAGCGCCGTTGACCGCTCCCAGGCCGGGATCATCGGGGCTCAGCCGGAAGTGGCTCTGGGCAAGGAGGGTAGGCGGCAGGTGGCCGCGGAGGCCATTGTGCTCATCAACCTGCCCAAGCGGGGCAGCGGCATGCCGGGCAACGTCATCATCCGGGGGGTGCAGCCGGTGTCGCCGGAGTTGCGGCGGGAAGTGCATCTGGCCGCCGGGCGTTTCTTGAAGCCCGGATCCACCGAGATCGTGGCGGGGGCTGAGATCGCCCGGCGTTTTCAGGGGGCCGGGCTGGGGGAAACCCTGCGCTTCGCCATGCGGAACTGGCGGGTGGTGGGCGTTCTGGAGGCGGGCAACACGGGCTTCTCCTCTGAGCTGTGGGGGGATGTGGAAACCCTGCTGGCGGCCTTTCGGCGCACGGGATTTTCATCGGTGATTTTGCGCCTGAGGGACCCCGCGGCCTTTGACGCCCTGAAAGCCCGCCTGGAGAGCGACCCCCGCCTGCCGGTGCAGGTGCTCCGTGAGGTGCAATTCTACGAAAACCAATCCCGGCGCCTGGCAAACTTTATCCGCGTGTTGGGCCTGGTGCTCACCGGCATTTTTGGCCTGGGGGCCATCTTGGGGGCTATGGTCACCATGTACGCCCAGGTGGGGGCCCGGGTCGCGGAGATCGGCACCCTTAGGGCCTTAGGGTTCAAGCGGCATCATATCCTGGCCGCGTTTCTGCTGGAGTCCATGTTCCTGGGATTCCTGGGCTGGCTTTTGGGCCTGGTGCCCGCGGCGCTGTTGAACTTTTTGACGCTGACCACCATCAACTGGTCCAGCTTTGCCGAACTCACCTTCAAGTTCGCCCTGACCCCGGGGATCGTGGTCAAGAGCCTGATTTTCGGCGTGGGCATGGGCCTGGTGGGGGGCTTTTTACCGTCGCTGAAGGCGGCCCGCCTGCCGCTCCTGGAGGCTCTGCGGGCGGCGTAATTTCAATGCTGTTCACTTAAGCATTGGCGACTTCTGATCGGCTGTAGGGGCGGGGTTTCCCCGCCCAGCCCGGGGCACGTTTAAGCCAGGGCGGGGGAACCCCGCGCACTACAGTACTTAAGTGAACAGCATTGGGCCTAATCGATCCTTGCAGACTTTCGGGATTAATGGGGAATCAACCCCAAAATGCCGACAATAATTAGATAGATGGCCACAATGTTATTTAAGAGTCTGGGTTGAATGAGAATTAATATTCCCGCAATAAGGGCGATAATGGGGCCTATATAAGGATGCATTGCCAGCCTCCTTTTCCTTTGAAGTTGATAACCGGGAAGTTACCAAAAGGTAAGAACCTGATGCGCGGCTGTCAATTTCAAAAAGGGAATATTCTGTGAACTGATTACAATCGGGGGGAACGGAAGACTCTCCCGGTGGCTTAACCGTTTTTCGCGGTTTTTTGTCTGGTAGTGCGCACCAGTTCCTCCAGGACCTCCATCTGGATGCGCTGAATTTCCAGGAGGCGGCGCCACTGGGTGGAGAGGAGCAGGTCCATCTTTTCGTTCAGATGCCGGATTTCGAGCTCGGCCTTGAGGTTGAGCTGGTAGTCGTGCTCGGAACGCAGGCGGTCCTTGGCGTCCTGGCGGTTCTGGCTCATCATGATGACCGGGGCCTGGAGGGCGGCCAGGCAGGAAAGCACCAGGTTGAGCAGGATGTAGGGGTAGGGGTCGAAGGGTTGCCGGATGAGGGCGATGGAATTGACCACCACCCAGATGCCGATGACCACGCCGAAGCCCACGATGAAGCGCCAACTGCCGCCGAAGAACGCGACTTTGTCGGACATCCGCTCCCAGACCGTCAACTCCTGCTCGAACTCCAGGTTGATGTTTTTGGAGAGGATTTCGTGTTCCTTCAGGCTTTCCAGCACTTCCTCGTGGAGGGTGGAAATCTGGCCCATCTCCTCTTCCAGGACGTCTTCGACATATTCGCCCCGGAAGTGGTTCAGGTCCGCCTGGCAGATGTAGCCCTGGTCGTCCCAATCGGGGTGTTTCTTGCGGATGGTGTCACGAATCCCCTCCCGGATCAGTTCTGCGGGCCAGACCTCGTCCAGATCCTTCATTTGGCGGCAAATCTGGCAGGACACCTGTTCGGCTGGATCTTCTCCCATAAGAGCCTCACTGGGGGTGGGCGAGACGGGGAATAACTGCTGCACTGTCCCTCCCCCACCCTAATTCTCTCCCCTCAGAGGGGAGAGGGGATAAAAGGAAGAACCTATTGGCAAGCGTTCTATAAGGCCATCCAACCCGCGGTTGGCGGTTCACTTCTCCACGGCGCTGTCAAAGTCCTGAGGGGTGGTGGCTTTGCGATATCCTGGAGGCAGGTCAAACAACCGGTCGGGCACCTTGCCTTCTTTGATAGCCTTATATTCCAGGGAAAAGCGGCGTTCCCGGCACTCCATCTTGATGGGCAAGTCCAATTTTTTAGCCACCCAGTAGGTCTGGATTTCGGGGCCCCGGCTGCCTGGAACGGAAACCTGGTATTTATCGGTCTCATAGCCCTCGATCAGGTCATGACCTATCAGGTGCCTGTTCACTGCCTGGGGCGGGATCTGGAGGAACTGGCCGGGCAGTTTTTTCGTCAGGGGCATCTCCAGGAAGGTCCGGCCGGGGGGGATGAGCACCCAGACCACTTTCTTATCCGGGCGCACAATGGTAACGGTCTGCCCCCGCTCATCGATAAATTCCTGGCGCATCTTGCCATCGCTGACATAGATTTTGCCCGGGAAGAGCTTGGGGCCGTCTTTGACGATCATCTGGGCGGAAAAGTCCGCCCCCCGGGCCAGTGCCGGGATTATCAGGATCAGCAGGAGGACCCACCAGAAGCGCGGCATTGTGCAGGTAACCTGCTTGATAATGTTCATAGCTACACCTCTACTGCAAGCCTTTAGGGGCGGACAGGCAAGTTCGCCCCTATGGTGGTGCCCAAGCAGAGCTTGGGCGGCAAGTGGCGTTCCCAAGTGCAACTCGGGAACGAGGGGCTAAAAGGAGGGAATCACTTTAAGGCCTCATTAAATTTCCCGGCTGCAGCCGATTCCCTGGCCGGTGAGGAAATAGTATTCCTCGCCGGCGCAGGCCAGACAGACCTTTTGGCCCCCTTGCACCCTGATCCTGGGCTCCATCACCCCTTCGCCGCAGCGGGCGCAGACCTCGGTGGTGAAAATCCGGGCATACGCCGGCATGTGGATGGTGAGGGTCTCGATCAGGAACTGCTCGGAGAGGTCCACTTCTTCCAACTCCCGGCGGGCCACGCCTTCCCACAGGTGGTGGAAGCGGTGGTGATCCTCCTCGGTGCCCTGGCGCTGGACCACCACCTTCTCAAACAACGGTCCCGCGGCGGGGTAGCGGGCAAACATGCGCTCCCTAAAGTCAGGGTGCACCACCAGGCGCACTGCCGCGCCGTCGCTGCGCCGGGCCACGGTGACTGCGGTTTTGCCCAAATCTTTATAAATCAAGGCGTTGTTGCCGAAGGTGCAGCCGGTGACCACCTGGATACCGTCGACGAAGCAGTTGTTACACTCGACGACGGCCACCATTTCCTCCATGCCGGTGTTTTCCTGATCCAGATAGTCCATAGCATACTGGCCAGCCTTGACCCCCAGGGCCAGGTAAGGGCAGCGGTGCCCGTGCATGGATTCGGCGTGGCGCAACAACCCTTCCAGGTCCCTGCTGCGAATCATGGCTTCTACGGCCGCGCGGGCCGAGGCGTGTTCATGCATAGTGTGATTCCTTTATTCGATTTAAAGAATTATTTTGTTATCCTTAAGCCATTTTTCAATCTGTGGTGATAATGTTTTATTAAGATTTTGAATATCAAATTCAATATACAATTTACCCACTATATCAGAATTTAACTTAAACATGGTTCGTTCCTTTAAGAGACAGATTTTCTTCTTTAGTCAGAACATATAACCAACTTCAAAAGATACATTTGGATTAAAAATATCACTCTCCAATCGCTCAAAAACAGCTATTGCAAAGCTGCAACCATAAATGTAACTTTCTATATTTATTAATAGATCGTCAGAATAGCTCCTAATATCTGCTCTTAATAGATTAATATTGAATTTATTGAATATATCCTTCAAAACTTTATAAATATTAATATGTAACTTTGTTGACTTAAAGGACATTATAAGAAAACAGTTCCGTCCATATTCGGGGAAATCCTGAAAAAGTCTTATTAGGGATGATCTAACCCATGATAAAGCTCTTTCGATTGGGGATTCTTTCAATTCAGAAATATCTAAACCTTTTAAAATTTCTGTAAATTTGACATCGAGAGCTTTATCATAGGCAGCATTTATATGAGATAACGTATTATATGGAGTATGAAGTCGTTTATCGATCCAAGTCTCATTTGCCCAAATGGGGAACACATCATCGAAACTTTCTAAAATTGCAACAAAAATATCAAGATCATAAATTTCCTTCCTTAAATTTTTTTGTGCTATTGAGATAGAGAGATCAATAATATTTTCCCTTGTCATAATTCTTCTACCCAATGTATCTGAATATGGAGGGATATCTGAATCATATGGATCAAGAATATCTTCTACTATATTATTCCTCCTCATTGCTAAGATAGCTTCATCTGGATTGCCTCCAAGATTATTTAATGCAGATCTCAAGTGAGGCATTGTCTCCAAACATGATAATAGAAAGAATGAATGATGTATCGGAAGTGTGTTATGTTCCTCGCAAAAATGTTCGACATATTCAAAGATAATTTTTGCTGCTTTCGATAAGCGAAAGCCAAAAGAACTTACATATTTTTCTAAATCTAAAATAGCTTCGGTAGAGGTTAATGTCATCTTAATTCACCAGATAATCCGCACCCCTCCCAGGTCTTGAATGGAAAAGGTTTGGGCATGCGTCAACGAGCCCATAAACATCATGTTCTTGGGAATGTCCAGTTCTTTGGATAGGGCGTCTACGGTCTCTGGGGTGAACAGGCCTTTCCGGGCCTGGTACTCGATCTTCAGGTCGGGATGCAATTCCCGGATAATCCCCAGGTTGCGGTGAATGTTTAACTCCGCGGCAGGATCGTCTTCGGTGTAGAGACGAAAAATCAAGACATTCTGACAGTCTTCATTGCGGCTCAGGTAATTGAAGGCCTTGATCATACGGTTCAGGGTGCCCAGGCCCACAAACACCACGGCCCGGATATTGGCGATGGCCTCGATGCGTTCTTCCACCCCTTCCCGCCAGTGGGAGAACCGGGTGAGGACCCGGTCAATGAGGGTAAGGATCCATTTGAGGATAGGGATGCGCATGTACATGGCGATGCCGCCCAGTACTGCGGGAATGAAGTAGATGGCAAAATAGCCCAGGAAAACGAAGTTAATCGCCAGGTTACCCAGGATGCCCACGCAGGTGGCGATCACGCCTAGGATAACCGACCCCCACCCGGCCCGGAAGGTGCGCTTCAGTTCGGGGCGGTTTACCTTGAGGAGGATATTGCCAATACCGAACAGGGTCATCACCCCGAGGAAGGAGATGGTGTAAACCCCGGCCAGAGACAGCAATTCTCCGCCCGTGAGGTAGAGGATGGAGATGCACAGGATCATGAAACCGACGATGATGAGAGGGAAACTACCCCGCCGGGTTTGCTTGAGGAGAAACTGGGGAAAACACTGGTCCAAGGTCATGCGGTGCACCAGGCCGCTTACGCCCACATAACTGGTGAGCACTGCGCCGGAGAGGACCAGGACGGCGTCCAGCACGATGAGCGTGTGCAAGGAATGGCCGCCCACCAGCATGCCCATTTGGCCCACCAGGTCGTCCTTGGCGCCGATAATCTCCGGCACCATAAAGAGTCCCAGGGCCAACAGGGCAATGAGGGGATTGAACACGGTTACCGCCAGCCACATATTACGCAAGGTCAGGCGAAAGACGCCGGGGCGCTGCTGCTCGACGTAATTGGCGGAGGACTCGAAGCCGCTCACGCCCAGCATGGCCGCGGAAAAACCCAAAAAAAGGGCCTTGGGCCAATAGACGTCATGGCGCAGCAGGGCTAGATTCGCCAACCAATGGGTGATGAGATTGGCGCTGAAAATGACCCAGATAACAAACAAGGTCAGGGTAGCCAGGTGCAGCAGGAAAATGCCCAGGGCCACCCGGGCCGAATCCGTAATCCCCAAGATGGTCAACCCGGCAAAGACTGTGAGCACCACCGCGGTAGTCTCCAGGGGCGGCAAGCCGGGATACAGGTCAATTAAATATGCGGCGGCGGTCTTGGCCGAGATCACCGCAGTGGCCAGGTACGACAGGAGGGTGAGGCAGGCGGCGAAGGAGGCGTCGAACTTCCGGGTGCAGTTGAGCAGGCAGTTGTAGGCGCCGCCGTCCAGGGGCAGGGCCTCCACCACCTCGGTGTAGATCTTGCGATAGAGGTAGAGCACCCCGGCGGCCAGCAGCAGGGCCACCGGCGCGAGGGCGTGGGCATAGACGATGGCGATGGCCGAGACGTAAAGGCAGGAGGAGGTGATGTCATTGCCGCAGATGGCGGTGGCGTGCCAGGCCCCCAGCCGCTCTTTTTTGACTTTGCCCTGAATGAGCTCTTCCGGGGTGGGTTGCTCCACGACCAAAGGAGCGGTGATCTCAGCGTCGCTCATTTAGTCTTTTTAATAGATTTTTTCGTTTTTGTCGAGCTTTCCGCAAGGCCGGGGATTTGCGCCGCGGTCGCTTTGGTGCTAAGATCATCGTTAAATTTGGAGCAGATCCCCGTCTAAAGATGCAACTCAAACAAGCCATCGTTGCCCTTTTGAGCCCTGACGCGCTTGAAGCCGTCTGTCGGGAATATGGCCTAGAAGCCGACAGCAGCCGGTTGGCCCTGGCGTACCAGGTGATGCGCCATGAGCCGGTAGCAGTTGAAGAATTGTTGGAGTATTTGACGGAAGCGGAAGTGCAAAAAGTTTGTGCGGCCCGGGGAATTGCCGGCAGGAGGAAAGCCACTCTCATCAAAAAGCTTCTGAAGACCGAGCGCGGCCCCACTTTTGTGGCCCTGGACTTTGAAACCGCCGATTATTCCCGGGACAGCGCCTGCGCCCTGGGATTGGTGCGGGTGGAAAACCACCAAATCGTTAAGCGTTCCTACAGCCTGATCAAACCGCCGCGCAAAAGATTCGTCTTCACTTATCTCCACGGCATCACCTGGGAGGACGTGGCGAACCAGCCCACCTTTGGCGAACTGTGGCCCAGTTTCAGCCCAATGCTTGCGGGGATCGATTTTCTGGCGGCCCACAACGCCTCGTTTGACCGGTCGGTGCTCCATAAGTGCTGTGAGAAAGCGGAGTTGGAGCCGCCCAAGATTCCCTTCCGCTGCACGGTGCAACTGGCCCGGCAGACCTGGAACATATACCCCACGAAACTGAATCATGTCTGCGATCATCTGGGCATTACCCTCAAGCACCACCAAGCCGCGTCCGACGCCGAGGCCTGCGCCCTGATCGTCATGGCGGCGCACAAAATTCCCCCAAAATAATTCCCGAGTTAAGACTCGGCGCGCCAGAGGAGAAACGGCGTGCCCTGCCGGTTCAGCCATTGGCGGCGGTGGGCAAAATCAGGGAGGACCGCGGCCACGACGCCCCAGAACCGGGGGTTGTGGCCGGGGACTTTGAGGTGGGCCAGTTCGTGCACCACCACGTAGTCGATGACTTCCGCAGGCAGCAGGATGAGGCGCCAGTTGAATTTGAGGGTGCCGTCGGGATGGCATTCGCCCCAACGGCGCTTCCATTCTTTTAGTTCCACCGGACCGGGCGCAAGACCCATGGTTACCGCAAAATGGCGCACCCGTCCATGGAGCAGCCCAAAAGCGCGCTCGGCATACCAGGCGACCAACCGGGACCAGAGATCGGCCCCGTTTGGCAGAGGCACCCGAATCTCCTGGCCATTCAGGGTTACGGGTCCCGTGGCACCCTTAAGCACCGTGAGCCTTAAAGGCTGTCCAAGGAGGTGGGCCTCCCCTGCCTTGAGTTGCCCCCAGGCCGCCTTACGGTCCGCCACCTTGCGTTCGAGCCAGGCGCCGTGTTTTTCAAAAGCCCGGGCGAGGTTTTCCTTGGAGGTGCCTCGGGGCATAGTCACCACCACCCGGCCTTCGGCGGTGACCATGAGGGCGATGCTCTTGCGCCTGGGGCTGATGCGGTATTCGATGTCTAGTTCTGTCATTTTAGGGTTTGCCCGGCAAGCCGTGCGCCTACGACGATCATAGGAGTTGCTTATGGCTCCGGAAGGGGATTCGGGATTGATTTTTTAACTACTTGGAAATCCTCCTAAATAACCATTTTTAAAAGGGGGGCTTTCCCTTTGCAGGAATTACTTAACTCTAAATTTCGGAACCGATTACTGTAAAACCATAAATAAGGGGCCAGGGAAATCCCTGACCCCTAAGCGTATCTTGAGCCGGCCTATTTTACAACCGGTAGCGTTCGTCCACGATGCGCTCCACTTCTTCTTCAGACGGCATGGTGTCCCGGTAGCCCGCCATATATTGGTTTCTGAGCCAGCGGAAGAGGCTGACGGTTTCGTTGATGCGCACGATCTCTGGGATATCGCCGCTTTTCACCGTCTTGATGTGCTGGTTATACTGGCCTAGCATGGAAACCACATCATAGAAGGTGGCCGCGTCCCGCTTGATGCCCCGCTTGAAGGACTTGCCCTCCGTGGGATAGATCAGGTCAGGGGCGGGGTTGCCCGAAATGTCGATGCGCTGGAAGGGCCGGCGCACCGCCACCTGCCATTTCCGGGACTCCACCATCATCCGGGAGATCATCGGCCCGGCCCAGTCGTTGGTCACGTGGCCCGTGGGGCAGGCGGAGAAGAACTCCACCAGGGAGGGGCCGTTGTAAGCGATGGCTTCCTTGAGGATCTTGATGGCATAGAAGGGGTTGTCGACAGTGAGCTTGGCCGCGTAAACATGGGAGATGGCCATGGCCTGGCTGATAATCCGGCGGTGCAGGGTGGTCTTGCCCGCGTACTTCCTGCCGATGGGGGAGGTAGAGCGGTCGGTCCCGAAACGGGTGGCCCCGGACTTCTGCATGCCGGTGTTCATGTAGCCTTCGTTGTTGAAGATTACCCAGGTGATGTCAAAGTTTTCGCCCAGGGCATGGTTGAAGGGACCATTGCCGATGTCGTAAATGGCGCCATCCCCGGCAAAGACGATGATCTTGGTGAGCACGCTGTTGTAACGGTTTTGATAGGCCTGGTCCAGGCTGAACTTGGCCCCCAGGGCGGCGGCGGAGGCGGTGCCGAAACCGTAGTGGCCTGCCGGATACATCCGGGTATTGAAGGGGTTCACCAGTTCGGAGACCTGGTCGCAGCCGGTGGCGTTGATGGAGTAGATGTTGAAGCCGTGGTCCAGCATGTGCTCGATGGCCCGCTTGTTTTTCTCCGACAGGATCTTGAGGCCCTGGTAGAAGGTGGCGATGCCCTGGGGGTTATTGCGCAGGGACTCCGCCGCGAAGAAGGTCAGCAGGTTGATGACCCCCTCGGAGCAGCCCGGGCACAGGGTGTGCTTGCCGGGGTAGAGCTTGGAGAAGACGAAGAGCACCTGATGGTTGAGGGACAGCTTGTCCACGTACGGGGCCAGGTTGACCGTGTTGTCCCATGCCCGGCAGGCCGCCGGGAGAAAGTCCTCGTCTTTCACGGTGTTTTTGTCCACCATTTTCAGGGCATCGGTGGGGCACACCTGGGCACAAACGCCGCAGCCCTTGCAGGCGGCGGGGTCGGCGTTGATGTTTAAGGCGAAGCGCTCCCAGGGGATGCCCTTGGGTGGGCTCTTAAACTTCTTGAAGTACCGGGCCGCGTCATCTACCGGCCGATCGGTGACGGTGGAGATGAGGGCCGAATCAGGGCAGGAGGCGGTGCACAAGCCGCAGGCGATGCATTTCGAGGCGTCATAGACCGGCAGTTGGGCGCCGATGAAGCTCATATCCCGGTAGCGGCTGGTGCCCGCGGGCACGATGGGCAGGAAGTGATCCCAAGGAACTTTTTTGCCGTCCAGGATGGGTTTGACCATATCCTGGTAAAAGACCTCCTGGTAATTCTCCGTCAGGTTCACCGACTTGATGATCCCCATATGGTCTTTGTCGGCAAGGAGCACCGGGAGGCCCGCGGTCCTCGGACCCTGGCCGAAGTTCTCCGGCAGCGGCGGGGTGTAAGCGGGAGCGGTGGCATCTAAAGAGATGGTCCCAGGGGCTTTTTCACTGACGTGGCCGGAGGCCTGGTCGGCGCCGTATTTGAGCAATGAGACGTTGGACTCCAGCATTTCCCGCTTTTTGGTGCCCAGTTTCTTTTCCAGGATTTTCTTGAAGCGCTGCTCGAATTCCTTTTCGGTCAGAATGCCCATCTCCCGGTTGATGAGGCCCAGGAAGGCTGCGCCGGGGAGGTTGCGGTTGAGGTGCTGGAGCGCTGCCCGGGTGCCGTCGATGGCCATGATTTTGATGCGCCGGTACTTGATCAAGGACTGGACCTGGGACGAGAAGGTAGCCATGATATCATAGCAGCTTTTAGGGGTATTGATGACCAGGAGGCCGTTTTCCTTCAAGCCGCCCACATACTCTCGGAGAATCTGGTCAGACAGGAATTTTTCATTGAAGAAGGCCAGTACGTCCCGTTCCGTAAGTTCTGAGGAGTTGCGGATGGGCTGCGAGGAGATACGCAGGTTCATGAAGACCGGGGCGCCTTTGCGGGCGGCGCCGTAGCGGGCCCCGGACTGGATGTATTTCTTGCCGGTGCCCACATCCTGGGCATAAATAAGGGCCGCGGACTCCAGCGCAGTTTTAACACCTTCGGCGCCCACCCCGATGAAGGTCATGCCCAACTCCCGCTCCAGGTAACCGGGAAGCGGCGTAGGCCGCAGGGTCAGGGGGCCTTCGATGCCCACGTAAAAATCCCGGTGGAAACGCCGCTTTTTTTCGTAAAACGACAGCATGTTCTCCACCACGGCGGCGGCATCGTATTTGTTGAAATCCTTGCTGCCCAGGCCGTAGACTCCGTGGAAAAGGGTGGGCATATCTTCCCGGCCATAGATGCGGTGCTCTTTTTTGCCTTCCCGGCCGGCCCGGAGAGAGATTTGCAGGGAGGCCTGCACGTCGGCCAGGAGAAGCTGATTGTGGGCGGTGCCGGAGCGCTCCAACACCGAGATCACCTTGGCCTTGCGCATCCCATAGGCCAGCTCTTCATAGCAGGGCGGGTTGAACAACACCGGCCGCACCACTCCGATCTTGTAGCCTTTCACATCCCGGTAGTAGTCCACCACGTCTTTGACCACGCCGGCGGCGGAGCCCAAGAGGACCACGACCATGTCGGCGTCTTCGGTGCGGTAGCATTCCACCACTTTAAGGTTGGTGCCCAGAATCTTGTTCATGTTATTCATGGCCAGGGTGAAACCCCGGCGGAAGAAGCGGTAGGCCAGATCCTGGGCCACCTGGCCTTCCATGGTCAGGTCGGTGTCGGTGAAGGTGCCGGTGAGGGTGCCGTGTTCGAAGTTGGGTTGGTAGATGCGGTTGGGCGGCCCCACATAATACTCCAGGAAGGCGTCGGAAAGTTCCTTGATATTTTCGATAGCGTGGCTCTTGATGAAACCGTCACCGATGACCATAGTGGGCATCATCACCTGCTTGAGTTCGCTCACTTTAAAGGCCACAGGCAACAGGTCATGGAGCTCCTGGTTATCCTCGCTCACCAGTTGGGCCCAGCCCGCGTTGCGCACGGCGTAAAAATCGGTGTGGCCGCAGTGGATGCTCAAGGAGCCTTTGTTGACTTCCCGGGCCATGACGGTCATCACCACCGGCAGGCGCTTGCCCGCCACGGAAAAGAGGTTTTTGGTCTTAAGGAGGAGGCCCTGAGACGAAGTGTTGTCGGCGTAGCGCCCGCCCTGACAGGCCATGGCCTCAACCGCGGCGATGGCCGAGAGTTCGTCGCTGGGTTGAAAGTACATGAGTTCGTTGCCGAAGAGGTTTTTTTGGCCGTTGGCGGCCACCCGGGCAAAGGTTTCGGCAATAGGGGTGGACGGAGTGATGGGGTAGCCGCAGAGGCCGTCGACGAGGCGGGTCAACACCGAAATGGCCGCCTGGTTACCATCCATCAAGACCTCCTGCCGTTTGCGGATATTTTCCAGCAAAGTTTTAGGGATGGTGGCCAGGTCGAAGGCAAAGAGCTCGCTGGCGTCAAAGCGCTCCCATTCCGTGGGCCAATCGATGGGCAGGACTTTGTCTTTGCGGGTTTTGCGCAACCGGTGGTAGGGGAGTTGCTGACGCAAGGTATCGATTTCGGTGCTAGGTCTCATGGGGGCACTCTCCTTTACAAGAAACTAATGAAGTTTTTATCGCAAATTAATAAAGCCTTGGCAATAAAAAATCGCTTGACCTATAAAATTATCCTTCATAAGATTTGATAAGATATTTTGAAGGATAAAAATGGCAGCCGAATATTTTTTCCGGGAATTCGAGGCAACGCAACAGGAAACCCTGGCCCGAGCCGTCCAGGCCTATGGGAGTTATCTGAACGCCCTCAAGAGCGGCCGACCCCTCAAGGGCGGCATGCATTGGAAAAAGATCAAGGGTAAGAACTACTTATATAAATACCGGGACCGCTACGGCAACGGTGAGAGCCTAGGGCCTCGGTCGCCGGAAACAGAACGCCGGTTCACGGAATTCGGACGCGAGCGCCGCGAGTTGGCGGAGCGACTGGCTTCCCGGCGTGAGGACCTGGCCACCACAGCCCGGTTCTGCCGGGCGGCTTTAATCAACCGGGTCCCCGAGACCGTCATACGTATCATACGCCGCCTGGAAATGAGCGGTCTGACGGGAGCCACGGTCACCGTTATCGGCACCCACGCCCTGCATGCTTATGAATTTGCCGCTGGGGTCTTTATTGACGTGCTTAAGGAATCGCCGTTTTGGTCCGGTGCCGCACAAAAACTCACGCTGGGGGCAGCACGGCCAGTTCCGCCGGACGACCTCCTGCGTCTGCTGCGCCAGGCGGATCGCTCCTTTCAGCCCTTTCCCGGCAACGGTTTCCGGGCTGTCAATAAAGCCGGTTTTCTGGTCAAGTTAGCGCAGCCGCCAATCGTAAGGGTCCAGACCAGGGCCACGCCCCATAATGCTTCAGGGCCCGCGGTACCGGCCGAATCCGGCGATCTTATTGCCCTCTTGAGTGCTCCCAAGTTTTCCCAGGTAGTCATCGGCAAGCGGGGCACGCCGGCCACCCTGGCGGTCCCCGATCCCCGGGCCCTGGCCCTGCATAAACTTTGGCTGAGCCAGCAAGAGGACCGGGAGCCAGCCAAACGCAGCCGGGACCGCACCCAGGCCATGGCCCTGGCGGAGATGATCCTGCGCTACCTGCCCCAGTATTATTTTTTCTCTTCCCAACTTAACCTCTTTCCCCCCGAGGTGGTCCGCCCGGCCCAGGGGCTGGTGGAGGGGTATGAATCGAGTGAGGACCTGGACCTGGATTAGTGTCATGCCGCGTGAAAAGTCAGGAAGAGTTTGCACCCCGGATGTTTGTACTTATATTAAATCAGAGAACCTTCCCGGAGGATGGCGAATGGATGGATCTGCCCATGTAATCCTTTCCCGGCTGCAGTTTGCCCTGACCACCTAAAGACCCTTGAGACAATCGGGGGATAAATGAAGAGAAAGAAATATTCCGTTTTTGTCGGCTTGTTATCGCTAGGTGCCGTAACTTTCCTCGCAGGTTGCAGCACGATAGTTCTATTGGACCCCAAAGGACCGATCGGCGAGTCGGAGCGGTTCGTCATCATTGCGGCCATCGTGCTCATGGCGATCATCGTCATTCCCGTCTTCATCATGGCTTTCTGGTTTCCCCGAAAGTACAGAGCTTCCAATACCGAATCGACTTATATGCCGAAATGGGGTTATTCCGCCAAAATCGATTTTTTCATGTGGGCGGTTCCCATTGCCATTGTCACGGTCCTGGCGATTCTGGCCTGGACCTATACCCATTCTCTGGATCCCTATAAGCCCATCCCTTCGGCCGAAAAGCCCATCAACATCGAAGCCGTATCCCTGGATTGGAAATGGCTCTTCATCTACCCGGATGAGAAGATCGCGACCGTCAATCAAATCACTTTCCCCGTCAATGTGCCACTCAGCTTCAAAATCACCTCAGACACCGTAATGACTTCCTTCTTCATCCCGCAGTTGGGTAGCCAGATTTACGCCATGGCAGGCATGCAAACCCGATTGCACCTCCTGGCTGATAAACCAGGTATTTATGCCGGTCACAATAATCAAATCAGCGGTATCGGTTACGCTGACATGCATTTCAAGGCGAATGCGGTTTCCCCTGAAGAGTTTCACGCGTGGGTGCAAAAGATCAGGCAATCTCCGGAAAAGCTTGATCTGGACCGGTATGAGAAGCTCGCCAAGCCGAGCCTCGGGTACCACCCCGTGACCTATTTCTCTGTAGTCGAGCCCGATCTATTTGTGTATATCCTGCGCAAATTCGATCCGGCGTGGGGCAAACATCCCGGTCATATGAGCCGAGGCTCCGTTTCCCCACATGCAAGACACGACGTTTCGGAGGAGAAGTGAGATGTTTGGCAAGTTAACCCTTGCGGCGATTCCGTATGACAACATGATCACGTTCAGCGCCGTAATTGGTGCGTCTCTCCTGGGCCTGGTGATCATGGCCTTAATCACTTACTACAGAAAGTGGCCCTACCTTTACAAAGAATGGCTGACCAGCCTCGACCCCAAAAAGATCGGCATCATGTACATTATCCTGGCATTGGTCATGCTGCTGCGCGGCTTCTCCGATGCCATTCTGATGCGCGGTCAGCAGGCCATGGCCGCGGGCGGCTCCCTTGGTTATCTGTCCGCTGACCACTTCAATCAGATCTTCAGCGCTCACGGCTCGATCATGATCATCTTCATGGCCATGCCGTTTCTTACCGGGCTGATGAATATCGTGGTGCCGCCGCAAATCGGGGCCCGCGATGTCGCCTTTCCCTTTCTGAATTCGCTCAGTCTCTATCTAACCGCAGCCGGGGCGATGCTGATCATGGTATCTTTGGGTTGTGGTGAGTTTTCCCAAGCCGGATGGTCGGGATATACCCCGCTGACCGAACAACAGTACAGCCCGGGCACCGGGGTGGACTATTGGATCTGGGCCTTCCAGATCGCGGGTATCGGCACGACCTTGAGCGGTATCAATTTTCTCGTCACCATCCTGAAAATGCGCGCTCCCGGAATGAACCTTATGCGGATGCCGATGTTTGTTTGGACTAGTTTGTGCACCATGGTGCTCGTAGTTTGGGCCTTTCCGGTTCTGACGGCCAATCTATTTATGATAACCCTCGACCGCTACCTGGGCATGCATTTTTTCACCAACGACTTTGGTGGCAATATGATGATGTATGCCAACCTGTTCTGGACCTGGGGGCATCCCGAGGTTTATGTCGTGATTCTGCCGGCTTTCGGAATCTTTTCGGAGGTCGTTGCCACTTTCTCCGGGAAACGGCTATTCGGCTATGGGTCCATGGTTTATGCCGTTGCGGTCATCACGGTTCTGTCCTTTTCCGTCTGGGTGCATCATTTTTTCACCATGGGCGCCAGCCCGAACGTCAACCTCTTTTTCGGGATTGCGACCATGTTGATTGCCATCCCCACCGGGGTGAAAACCTTCAACTGGCTGTTCACCATGTATCGCGGCCGCATCCGGTTTAATACGCCGATGTACTGGGCCCTGGGGGGATTCGTGACCTTCGCTGTCGGCGGGTCCGCTGGCGTACTGCTGGCAATGCCGCCCGCTGATTACGTATTGCACAACAGCCTGTTTTTGATCGCCCATTTCCACAATATGCTGATCCCCGGGTCGCTGTTCGGCTTTATGGCAGGGTATTATTATTGGTTCCCCAAGGCCTTCGGCTTTCGGTTGCAGGAAGATTGGGGCAAACGCGCCTTCTGGTGCTGGCTGATCGGCTTTTATCTTGCCTTTATGCCCCTGTATGTGCTGGGCTTCATGGGCATGCCCCGCCGCATGGCGTTTTATCCCAACCCGGCCTGGCATCCCTATCTGCTCGTCGCCGCCTTGGGTACGGCCGTGATTGCGCTTGGCATCCTCTTTCAGGGAATCCAGTTGTTCGTCAGCATAAAGGAGCGCCAGGCGCTCAACGATCCCACCGGCGATCCCTGGGACGGCCGCACCTTGGAATGGCTGACCTCTTCTCCTCCCGCGGTCTATAACTTCCCGAAGGCACCTGTTGTAGATGACATCGATGCCTTTATGCACATGAAGGAAAAAGGCGGCGCGGATCCTCGGCCGGATCAATATAGCGACATCGAGATGCCAAAAAACGCGCCGCACGGCTTGATCATTGGCTTATTGGCTTTCGTGTTCGGATTTGCCATGATCTGGTACATCTGGTGGCTGGCCGGACTGGCCGCTCTGGGTATGCTTTTCACGGTCATTGCCCGCTCATTCGACGACGACCTCCATTATCTCATAACCGCCACCGAGGTCGAGCGGATCGAAACTGAACGCTTCGCCAGTTGGCCTTGGTCGAGGATAGACTCCACATCAGACCAACAGAATATTCCAGAACCCGTACCGGAGAGGTAAATGATGACCACAGACGCTTCGACCATCGGCGCCGCTCATAACGAAGAAGTTGAACACGATACCGTCGCGATGCAGACCTTCGGTTTCTGGCTCTACCTTATGAGCGACCTCATCATATTTGCGACGCTCTTCGCTACTTTTATCGTGCTGGGCCGCAACTATGCGGGCGGACCGACAGGGAAGGAATTGTTTGACCTGCCTTACCTGTTGGGTGAAACCTTGTTCCTGCTGGTCAGCAGTGTAACCTATGGTCTGGTCATGCTGGCCGTGCACGACGGCAAGACGAAGTGGGTTCTGATCGGACTCGCCGTCACCTTTCTGCTGGGGCTCGGTTTTGTCTCCCTGGAAATCAATGAGTTCCACGGTATGATTGCCGCGGGGCACGGGCCGGACCGCAGCGCCTTCCTTTCGAGTTTTTTCACCCTGGCAGGGACTCACGGTGCCCATGTGACTTTCGGGCTGATCTGGATGGCGGTCGTGATAGGTCAGGTCGCCGTCAAAGGGTTGACCTCTCCCGTTCAATCACGGCTGATGCGTCTGAGTATGTTCTGGCATTTTCTGGATCTCATATGGATCGGCATATTTAGTATCGTCTACCTGATGGGAGTTGTGTAAATGAGTCAAGCATCTATCGACAGCATCGGCGCAAGCAGGGGAAGTCTCAAATCGTACCTCACCGGCTTCGTTCTTTCCCTTATTCTGACCGCCATTCCGTTTGCCTTGGTGATGAGCGGTACTTTGTCCCCCACGGCGACCCTATCCGGCATATTCGTAGCTGGCATCGTGCAGATTATGGTGCACTTGCATTACTTCTTGCATCTGGACACAACATCTGCGGCGCGTTGGAACGTGCTAGCCCTGATCTTCACTTTATTGATCATGGTCCTCTTCGTCGGCGGAACCCTCTGGATCATGTCTAGCCTGAATTACCGAATGATGTGAAGCTGGCGGTCAGCTATTAGCTTTCAGCAGTCAGCTTTTTAAAGAAAAACAATTTGTTCCGTTACCTCAACAAATCAACCATTATCGACCTAATGTTCTAACTTATTGTTTTTGCTGATAGCTGACAGCTGATCGCTTAAGATGATGTGAGAATGCCTGAAAGGATCAAAAACTATGTGCTCGTTGCCAAACCGGGGATCGTTTTCGGCAACCTGATCTCCGCGGCAGCCGGCTTTTTTCTTGCCTCCAAAGGGCGGGTTGATGGCGCTCTTCTCCCGGGGACTCTCATCGGCATATCCTTGGTGGTCGCTTCCGGTTGCGTTTTCAACAACTGTGTCGATAGAAAAATAGACCGAAAAATGATCCGGACCCGCAACCGCGCCCTGGCCAAGGGGCTCATCAACCTGCCGATCGCCGTATCCTACGCCACGCTTTTGGGCATTGCGGGCCTGGCACTGCTCTGGACGGCAACCAACCTGCTGGCAGTTAGCATCGTGCTGGCGGGCCTGGTGATTTATGTGGGCGTATACAGCCTGTACCTGAAGCGCAATTCCGTCTACGGCGCGTTGATCGGCAGTCTGGCGGGAGCCACACCGCCCCTGGCGGGATATTGCGCAGTCACCGGCCGCTTCGACCTGGGAGCAGTGATATTGTTGTCAATCTTCAGCCTATGGCAGATGCCTCACTGCTACGCCATCGCGGTTTTTCGGTTTGAGGATTACACTCACGCGGCCATCCCGGTTCTGCCGGTTAAGCGGGGAACCGCCGCGGCAAAAAAGCATATTGTTGGTTATATCTTGGCCTTTATGGCCGCCACGCTGATGCTGCCCGTAGGCGGCTACACCGGTTACAGCACCTTTGCAGTGGCGACCGTGTTGGGCCTGACCTGGCTGTATATGGCCTGGTCGGGCTACAAGGCAAAAGGTGAACGGCTCTGGGCCAAGAAACTTTTTATCTTCTCCATTCTGACCATATTCATTCTGAGCGTCATGATGTCAACCGATTTCACCGCGCCTGTCCCGTCAGAAATTCTTCTGAGCTATGCTCCGTAGTCCAAACCGCTGTATTGAGAAATTTGTTATCAGTAACAGCGGGATCGAAGTGCCAGGGATATCGCTGATCAAGGATTTCGACAAGGTTCAGAGAGAATACCATCAGGATAATTGCTGGTGGGATCGGGCCAGGTGGCGAGGAGGCAAGGTTTTGCGGTTATAGCGATTGCCAAAAGTTCTTTCCTTATTATTCCCCTCTCCCCTTGTGGGAGAGGGCTAGGGTGAGGGGTGGATAGAAAAAACTTTTGGCAATGAGTATAAGTTTCGCGCACGCAGGTTGGGTTAATTGCGTCTCAGGCCCGCGAGTCTTGGCGATGCTGCTCCCGGTCGAGCCAGACCTGGAACATATCGACGCCTGGCTCCGTCGGGACCGAGAAGACTTTGACAGTTTGGGTTTTGCCCCGAAGTTGGACTTCGCCCTGGGGCACCACAGGAATATCGGAGTCCAAACCCAGACGCGTGTTCTCTTCGATGAGAATAGGCTGCCTTAAAACTTTGGTGTGCGATTCGAGGCGAGAGGCCAGGTTTACTGTATCGCCGATGCAGGTATAGGTGGCGCGCCTTTGGGTGCCGACAAAGCCGGCCACAACGGCGCCTGAGGCTATGCCTATGCCGATGGCAATGGGGGGGCGCTGCAACCCGGCTTGCTCTTGATTGAACAGTTTAATGCGCCGGATCATCCCCAGAGCCGCGCGGACCGAGCATTGGCGATGATCTTCCCGGGGCAACGGCGCCCCGAAGATCGACATCAACCCATCACCCGCCATCAGGCTGACAATGCCGCCCTCGCTGGCCGTAGCATCGATGATCATGCCATAGTAAGCGTTCAAGAGCTCAATGGTATCGTTAGGGTTTTGGGATTCGGCCAGGGTCGTAAAGGAACGGATATCGCAGAACAACACCGTCGCGTCCACGGTCCGGCCGCCCAAGGAAAAGCCCGAGGACATTAATTCTTCCGCAACTTCGTCGGTGGCGAATTTGCGAAACAGTTCCCGCTGTTCATCGAGGAGGCGTTTTTTCTCCAGGCTGGCGCCGACCCGGGCTTTCAGTAAAACGGGATTAAACGGCTTATTGAGATAATCCGCGGCCCCCATCTCGATGCACTTGACCACGCTGTCAATTTCATCTACCGCGGAAATCATGATCACCGGAATGTCCCGCCAGCGGGGATTGGCGCTTATCTGCTCCAACACTTCATAGCCATTCATCTCGGGCATTTCAATATCGAGCAAGACCACATCAGGGGAATGGGCTTGAAGCATTTCCAGAGCCTGTCGGCCATGTTCCGCAAATAAGACCTGGTGCCCTTGCTGTTCCAGGCTGCGGGCTAGCATCAAACGGTTCATGCGATTATCATCAACAATAAGGATTGAGCCCGTAAGTTTAGGCATAGGCATAGGTGGCTCCCGGTGTGGTTCGTATACTCATTGCCAAAATTTTTTTATTAACCCCTCACCCTGACCTCTCCCAAAAGGGGAGAGGAGAATAAGAGGAACGAACTTTTGGTAAGCGCTATAAGCCCTGGTTTTTCATTTGATCAGCTCCTGGAGCGCTTGCTTGACTAAGTTGTATTCGGCCTCAGCCAGCGCCACAGTGTCCGAGACCTCAGCCATTCTGCCTTCTCTGCTGAGCATCTCCAACCCTTTGGCCAGTTCGGATAATTTCGTTGCCCCGATTTGGGCGCTGTTGGATTTAAGACTGTGCGCGGTGCGACGGAAGAGTTCAGCATCATTGGCGGTCAAGGCCTGCTGCATATCCAGCAACAGATTGGGCGCGTCCTCATTAAAGACCTCGATGACTTCGCCGATGAAGTCGTCGCCCATGGCCTGCCGAAAACTCTCAAACTGCTCAGGGTCAATGGCCGGTCCTGATTCCGGAGGCAAATCCGGGGAAGCCTTCGGTTGGGTTTGGTTCAGGGCCGAAACCAAGGCCTCGACGCGAATCGGCTTGGTAATATAGTCATCCATGCCAGCATCTAGGCACTTTTCCCGGTCTCCCTGCATGGCGTTGGCGGTCATGGCAATAATCCGCGGTTTTTGGGCGGCAGACCAGGTCTGCTTGATGCGGCGTGCTGCTTCCAGTCCGTCCATCTCCGGCATCTGCACGTCCATCAATACCACGTCATAAGGTTGGCGCTGCAAGGCGGCCAGGGCTTCTACGCCATTGGCGGCCACGTCGGCCTGATATCCCATCCGCGCCAACAGTCGCAAGGCGACTTTCTGGTTCACGGCATTGTCCTCGGCCAGGAGAATTCGCAGCGGCAGCCGTTGGGCCTGGTGGGAATCGATATGGGCCGTAGCCGCGGCGCCGCTTTGGCGAACGGTTATCGGTTGCTCCGCAAAAAGGTTCATCAGGGCGTCGAATAATTGGGAGGGTTTGATGGGCTTGGTGATTTGGGCTGCGAAGATTGAGCTGTCCGGGCCAGTTTCCCGGTGACCCAGGGAAGAAAAGAGCACCAAGGGCAGGGTGGGGTTCAAGGCGCGAATCTCCCGGGCTAGCATGACGCCGTCCATTTCCGGCATTTGCATGTCCAGAATCACCACATCAAAGGGGTCGCCACGCCTGATCCATTCCAGCGCCTCCCGGGGTTTACCTGTGTCCCGGGCCAGCATGCCCCAGGAGCGCGTTTGGAGGACGAGGATGCGGCGATTGGTGTCGTTGTCGTCCACGGCCAGTATGCGTTTGCCGGCTAGGTGGGGCTGGAGCCTCAGCAACTCCTGCCGGGTGACTACGGGCATGACTACCGGCTCGGCCTGGATGGTGAAATGAAATGTCGCTCCCTGCCCCGGCAAGCCGGTGCTTTCGACCCACATGCTGCCGCCCATCATTTCGCTGAGCCGCTTGCAGATGACCAAGCCCAATCCCGTGCCGCCGTATTTGCGGGTGGTGGAGGCATCCACCTGGCTGAAAGATTGGAAGAGGCGGCCGAGACGATCTGGCGGTATGCCGATGCCGGTATCCGTCACGGCAAAATGCAAAACCAAGTGAGCAGGCGAAGCCATGGCGGGTTTTCCTGCCTCAGTCAATTCGCCGGATTCCACCCGGGCCGTCAGGACAATTTCCCCTTTTTCAGTGAACTTCACGGCATTGGTGAGCAGGTTGACCAAGATCTGCCGCAGGCGGGTGACATCGCCGGCAATAGTGGCCGGGACTTCCTCAGCAATCTGATAGGCCAATTCCAGACCTTTATGCGCCGCCAAGGTGGTCACCATATCCAGGGCGCTTTCAAGGCAGTGGCGCACATCAAAAGGCTGGTGCTCCAGTTCCATTTTGCCGGCCTCGATCTTGGAAAAGTCAAGGATATCGTTGATGATATTCAGGAGAGCGTCGCCGCTGGCACGAATCGTCTCGGTGAATTCCCGTTGTTCTTCATTAAGGGGGGTATCGAGTAAGAGGTGGGTCATGCCGATAACCCCGTTTATCGGGGTGCGAATTTCGTGACTCATCATGGCCAGGAACACACTCTTGGCCTCGTTGGCGGCTTCGGCGGCTTCTTGGGCCTCTCCGGCTTCGGCGTAAAGGCGGGCATTGTCCAAAGCCAAGGAAGCCAGTTCCGCAAAACGCTCAAGAAGTTCCGTCTCCTCCTCGCTAAATGTCTGGCCGGTTTCCCGGTGGCAGGCCAGACCGAGGACCCCGGTGGTCTGGGTCCCGGACTTAAGGGGAACTCCCATAACCACCCGGATGGCTTCGTAATCCAAATCAAGATTGTCGGCACGTTCTCCCCAACCCTGGTAATCTTCAATAAGTAATGGCTGACCGGTTTGCCAAATCTTCCCGGACAGACCTTGTCCCATCTTTAAGGTGGAGCCCAGGACTCCGCTGAAAATCCCCGCTCCAACCTTGCATTCCAGCACCTTTTTTTCCGGTTCGACCAGGAAAATAAAACCATGCGGCGTCCCTAATAATTGGCCGGCGCGATTGATCAGGGCTTGTAATAATTCTTGCAGGTTTAAGTGATTAATCAGGCCCAGGGTGGTTTCATGCAACGCGGCCAGATATTCTTTTTGGCGATGGAGCGCTCCTTCCATACGTTTACGCTCCGTGATATCCCGGATTATTTCGATGGCTCCCGTAAGATTTTCGGCAGAATCATACAGGCTTCCGGCTGTAGCCGCGAGATAAGCGCCGCCTTCTTTGAGCTGGGGGACATAGGTCTCGCCGCAGAGAATTTCTCCCCGCCTGCTCACCCGGGTATATTGGGCCCTGAATTCTGCTTCCTCATTGAAAATATAATCTATAAGGATCGGTCTTCTTTCCCCATAGAAGGGTAGAGCATATTCAAAATTGCCCTTCCCCAGGATATCTTGGGCCTTAACCCCGGTCATTGCTTCTATGGCACGGTTCCAGGCGATGACCGAACCTCCCTGGTCGATGACCAGAGTGGCGTCCGGCAAAAAATCAATGATATCCATAAGCCGGCGTTCGGATTCCCGCACCGCTGCTTCGGCTCGGACCCGCTCACTGATATCCAGGAAAGCTCCATAAATAAAATCAATTTCGCCGTGGGCATTACAAATTATCTGACTGCTCTCTTGAATCCACAACTGGTTGCCGTTTTTATGTTTGATGCGATATTCTCTTATATAGGACTTATCTCCTTTTAAGGCTGCCACTACTTTTTGCCGCATACCTGCAAGGTCTGCTTCGACCACAATATCCAGCCATTTCATTTTCCTGGAGGAAAAATCTGCTTTCGGGTAACCGGTCAAAGACTCAATCTTGTCATCGACGAAATCAGCCGACCAATCCTTATAGCCTTTAAAGACCACATTGGGCAGATTTTTTATCAGGAGCCGATACTTGGCCTCACTGTCGCGCCAAGCCTCATCAGCAGGGGGGTTGCCGCCACCGGTTGCCTGCGAATGGGCCAGTTGCTGGCGCAATTGGTTTAATTCTTCTACCAGTTCGTCTTTGGTTTTATCGTGGTCCCTCATGTCAGCCTCTGTCTTGGTATCGGAACATTTTTCCTTTATCTTTATATTAAAGAGGGGGGCATGATAATCCCTGGATTCCAAAAATAAACCTGCCACGAAGAGATTTCCACTGGGTATCTCGCCTTTGACGGGGCTGGTTGCTGGGTTTGGCCAGATTTTTCTGCGAAGGTGGGTATGAAAAATGTAAGGGGTTAGATTTTTCATCTAACCCCTTAGTTTAATGTGGTAGCGGGGGTAGGATTTGAACCTACGACCTTCGGGTTATGAGCCCGACGAGCTTCCAGGCTGCTCCACCCCGCGTCATTGACTTATGATTTTGTATTTATAACCATTTGACTCTGTTTCGTCAATGGCCAAAATGCCTGGCCTCTGACTGGCTGGCCCCGCAGTGCGTCAGAACTCGCTATAATTATTAATAAAAGAAAATTTGGCGTCGTGATGACTTTATGGCCGCGATGCCTTATGGAAGGCGGATACTGTTGTTGCCATGCTTTCTGCAACCTTTAAAATTATACGGTCCCCTGGGCCTTATCCTGAAGGTGAGTCTCCCCGGCCGCAGCCAGGTCGGCGGCCAGGTGGGGAAGCGCCGTAAAGATGAGTACAGCCCCTGCGGCCAGGGCTACCAAAGTAAGGGAGACGCCCCAGGTGAGGCTGCCCAAATCAGAGGCCAGGCCGATGAGAAAAGGGGAGGGTACATCCCCAACCAGATGAATAACCACGATGTTCAAGGCCACGGCCTGGGCCCGGCGCCATGGCCCCGCCACGCTCACCACCACCGCGGTGAGCACCCCGGGGTTGAGGAAGAGGAAGAATATGGCCCCTGCCAGGCCTGGGATATAGAAGGCGGGGTGATGGGCAAAAATGGCCAGGGCCGCCAGGGGCAAGGCCAGCACGATTCCCAGGCCACTGACCCACAAAGGCGCCCCGAGGGTATAGGTGAGCAGGCGATCTCCCAGGAACCCGCCCGTCAGGGTGCCCAGCCCACCGGCCAGGGTCACGGAGCCGAACAAAAGCAGGTTGGCCTGCGACAGGGTGAGGCCTTTCGATACTTCCAGGTAGTGGGGCATCCAGAACGCCAGGCCTCCCAGGGCAAAAGTCACCATGCCGTAGCCCAGGGTGACGCGGCGCAAGGTGGGCACCTTAAATAGTTGCCAATACGTGGCTAGAGGCGCAAGGGCAACCGGGGGCGCAATCGTTGCCCGAGATTCGGACCGGACCTCGCTGAGGCGGTAAATCAGCCCGGCCATGAGCAAGCCTGGCAATCCCGCCAGGAGGAAGGCCGGCCGCCAGCCCCAGTGGCTGCCGATCAGCCCGCCGATGAGGTAGGCCAGGGCGGTGCCCACCGGCAGCGCCAGGTAGAATAGGCCTAGGGCCCGGGCTCGGCGCCCCAACGGCAGGATATCGGCCAGATAGGCCGGCGCCAGGGTGCCGAAGGAGGCTTCGCCCACCCCCACCAGGCCCCGAGCCCCCACCAGGAAGGCATAAGAGGGCACCCAAAAAGTGAGGCTGGTGGCCAGGCTCCAGAGTACCGCGCCGCCAGCCATGAGGCGCAGGCGGCCGAAGCGGTCTCCCAGATAGCCGAATAAGGGCGAGGTGAGAAAATATACCAGGAAAAAGGCGGTGCCTAAGAACCCGAAGGCCTTGTCGCTCAAGTGGAGGTCGGCCTTTATCAGGCTGCCTAAAGAAGCCACCAAATACCGGTCCAGATAGTCCAGGAGATTGAGGGAGGCCAGGATGATGAGGGCGCGGGTGGCGAGGGACAGGGGCATGGTTGAGTAATCAGTAATCAGTAATCAGTGGACAGTATGCAATAACTGGCGTTTTCTGGCAACCGCTATGACGTTCCTGCTTGATTATTTTAGGCGTAAAGGCGTTCAAAAAATTTCCAGAAGTCCGGGAAGGACTTGGCCACGCAGTCCGGGTCGGTGATCACCATGCCCGGGGCCTTGAGGCCGGCCACCGCAAAGCTCATGGCGATGCGATGGTCGTTATAGGTTTCAATGACGTCGCCCCGGGGTTCGCCGCCTCGGATGCTCAGGCCGTCCGCGGTCTCTTTAGCCTCGATACCCAGCTTGGTCAGTTCCGTCGCCACTGCCGCCAGGCGGTCCGACTCCTTGTGGCGCAGGTGGGCTACCCCGGTGATGACCGTTTCGCCCCGGGCGAAGGCCGCCAGCACTGCCAGGGTGGGGACCAGATCCGGCATGGTCGCCATGTCAACGGCTATGCCCTGCAAGGGGCCGCCTTGGAGGGTGAGTCCCTGGGGAGATTCGCTTAGGGTGCAGCCGAGGCGCTCCAGCACGTGGGGAAAGGCCGCGTCGCCCTGGCTGGACTCCAGGCTCAGATTGGTGATGGTGACGCGCCCTCGGGTGAGGGCCGCCGCGGCCCAGAAATAGGAGGCGCTGGAAGCGTCGGCCTCAATCACATAGTTCTGGGGGAGATAGCACTGGCCACCAGGGAGTTGAAAAAATTGATGGCCCTGCCGGTAATAGGAGATGCCGAAGTCGCTCAGGACTTCCAGGGTCAGGTCCACATAAGGCTTGGAGACCAGGTCGCCGGTGATTTCAATTTCGAGGCCGGAGGGCGCCAGGGGGCCGATGAACAGCAGGGCCGAGAGATACTGGCTGCTGATGGAGCCCGAGAGTCGCGCATGGCCGCCGGTGAGGCCGCCGGTGACGCGCACCGGAGGGCAGCCGTCGCCGTTTTCTGATTTGGCCTGCACTCCCACCTGACCCAGCGCGTCCAGCAGCTCCCCCAGGGGACGCTGGCAAAGGCGTTCGGTGCCGGTGAGGCGATACTCTCCAACTCCTAAGGCGACCAGGGCCGTGAGGAAGCGCATGGAGGTGCCGGAGTTGCCCAGATAGATGGGCTCGGCTACCCGCCGCCAGCGGCCGCCCCGTCCGGTCACTTGAATGGTCGTTCCTTGCCAGTCAATTCCTGCGCCCAACTGGGCCAGGGCCTGTGCGGTGAGTTCGGTGTCTTCCGCCTTGAGAGCATTAACCAGCACGCTGTCCCCGGTGGCCAGGGCCGCGGCCATCAAGGCCCGGTGGGTGTAGCTCTTGGAGCCGGGGAGGGTGAGGGTGGCCTCTATCGGGCCGTGGGGTTTGACTTCTCTAAATGGAAGCATTGGTATCACAAGATCGTTAATCCTTTTGGATTTTGCGCAGGTTAAGGTCTATGGCTTCCTGTATGCAGGGGGTGGGTTTAAAACCCGCCCCTAACCGTTCGCTCCCAAGGCTGCATGAGCCGCCCGTGCCATGACCTCCAAAGGCGCCACCTGCCCGGTCCATAATTCAAACTGGGCCGTAGCCTGATGGATGAGCATCTGGAGGCCGTCGATGGTAGCGCAGCTCCGGGCCAGGGCTTCTTTTAAAAGACGTGTCGTAAGGGGTTGATAGACTATATCCATGACTACCTGGAAGCCCGACAAAAGCTCTGGATTGATTGGAATGCCGTCAATATCCGGGGTCATGCCTACAGGGGTGGCGTTTACCAGAATGGTGGCGGGGCAGCGGTCGACGGCGTCTGGAGGAATCGCCTCAGCGCCTAAGTCTTTGACTAACGCGCTAGCGCGAGCCTGGTCCACGTCCGTCAGGGTGACCCGTCCGCCTGCCCGGATAATGCCGAAGGCGATGGCCCGGGAGGCCCCTCCGGCCCCCAGGATGAGGACGTGTTGGCCGGCAAGATTGGTTCGGGCTTGGAGCGCCGTCACCGCCCCCAGCCAGTCGGTATTATACCCGGTGAGGCGGCCGTCCCGGTTGACCACGGTGTTCACCGCGCCGATTTGGGCGGCCTGGGGGTCCAAGGCATCGATCAGGGGGATGACTTCTTCCTTGAAGGGGATGGTGACGCTCACCCCGCCGATAGCCAGGCCTCGCAGGCCCGCCACGGCTTGGGGCAGGTCGGTCACCGGGAAGGCCACATAGACCGCATTGATCCCCAGGTGCCCAAACGCGGCGTTGTGCATGGCCGGGCTGAGCGAATGAGTCACGGGGCGGCCCAGGATGCCGAAGATTTTTGTATAGCCGTTGATTTTTATGCTATCAGCCATTGGAGATCAACCAAATTTAAACATAATGATGAGCATTCTGTAGGGGCGGGTTTAAAACCTGCCCCTACATTTGGAGGCCAGATTCTCAAAGGATAGGACCTATTTCAGCGTTCTCCACACCTTTTTCAGGTCATTTACTGTAAGCTGGCCCGGGGCCGAGGCCCCTGATTTGCTAAAAGGCGCGAAGGCGAGAAAGCTCCCCATGAGGATAGCTGCCAGCCGGGACCATTTTCCCAAGGGGCCCATGCAAAAGGCGATGATTTCTTTGCCCTGCGCTTGGGCTTTGGGGATGAGCGACAGCAGGCGGACGTTGTCCTCCGGCTGCCGTGCCAGGGTGACCAGTTTGATGATGTCCGTATCGGAGGCGATCATCTCCGCCAGCACGGCCTCCAGCCGGGCAGAGTCCGGGGTGCCGGTAAAATCGTGCCAGGACAGGATGAGTTTGGTTTTATTCCGCCTGGCCGCCAGCTCCCGGCGAAAGCTAGCGTCTGTGGCCAGTTCCACATCCAGGCAGGTCACCCCCAACGCCAGGGCATCTGTAAGGAGCTTAAGGCGGTTCGCCTCGTCGCCCTGCCAGCGGCCACCTTCGGTGGCTAGGCGGTTGGTGGCGATCACCGGTCCCGGTAAGGTTCGGAAGAGTTTTTGTAAGTTCGGGTTGACCTCTTCCAGGTAGTCCAAGCGCACCTCGGTCCACAAGCCCTTACGCGCAGCCCGCTGATATTTGCCCCGGGCGCGGTTGACCGTGGCCTCCACCACCGGCACGCAGATGCGTAAGGGCGTTTTTCGTTTTTCGTTTTTCGTTTTTCGTTCTCCTGCCATCATCAAAATGTTTACTTAAAAAATTTCCCCAAAAACCTCACTTTTTATTCTTTTACCAAAAACCAAAAACCAAAAACGAAAAACCATCAACTTAAGTTCTCCACGCCCGCGGCCCGGGGGAAGGAGCCCAGGAGTTTGAAGTGGGCGCTGATGGCTTCGACTTCTTCCAGGGCCTGGCCCACCTGGGGTTCGGTGGTATGGCCGTCCACATCCACAAAGAAGAGATAACGCCAGGCTTCATTTCTGGCGGGGCGGGAGACGATGCGGGTCATGTTGAGTTCCCGTTCCGCCAGGGGGCGCAGGGTTTTATAAAGGGCCCCGGGGATATTGTCCACGGCAAAGAGGATGGAGGTCTTGTCTTTGCCGGTGGGTCCCGGAGCGTCGGAGCCGATAACAAAAAAGTGGGTGACGTTGCCGGGGTTGTCTTCGATGCGGGATTCCACCACGCGCAGGTCATAAAGGGGCGCCGCGAAGGCGCTGGCGATAGCCGCGGCGTTGGGATTTTTGGCCGCCTTCTGGGCCGCCACGCCGGTGGAAGCAACCTCAAGGATGGGGATCTCACCCAGATGCGTTCCCAGCCAGCGGCGGCACTGGGCGTAGGGCTGGGGGTGGGTGTAGATGACTTCGATATCGGCCCGCTGCCCGGATTTGGACACCAGGTCGTGGGAAACTTCCAGATAGATCTCGCCGCAGATCTTCACCGCGGTCTCGGCAAAGAGGTCCATGGAGATATTGACGATGCCTTCGGTGGAATTTTCGATGGGCACCACGCCGTACTGGAATTTGCCTTTCTCCACTTCGGCAAAGACCTCTTGGATGGTACTCATGGGGCCAAAGCGGGTGGCCCGGCCAAATTTTTTCAGGGCCGCCAGGTGGGAGAAAGTGGCCTCGGGACCCAGGAAGGCCACCCCGAAGGGCATCTGCACTTCCCGGGCGGCGGAGATGATCTCCCGGAAGATATTGCGCAGGGCCGAGGGGCTCAAGGGGCCGGGGTTCAGATGCATGAGATGGGCCAGGACCTCTTCTTCCCGTTGAAAATCCAGGGTGCCCCGGCCTTCCCGGTTTTTGATCTGGCCGATAGTCTGGGCCAGAGTTTGACGACGGTTCAACAGGTTCAGGAGTTCCTGGTCCAGGGCATCGATCTGGTTTCGGATGGCTTCTTTTTCCGTCATAGTCATTTCTCCAGGATGGTTTCCTGGATTTTATGGCCAAAGTGGCGGCCGGTTTCTTCCAGGGCCACCAGGATTTCGTCCCCAGGTTTGAGCGTGACAATGGATACGGCCTCACCGTTAGGACGGGTGAGGCGGATGGTCTCGGCATTTTGCAAGATGGTGCCAATCTCCCGGCCGTTTGCCTCAGCCTGCACCAGCATCAGGGGACGGCGTTCCACCTTGACCCGGCCCACCACCGCCGGGGAGCTACGCCCCTGGTGATTAATCAGGAGGACTTCGTCTCCGGCCTTAAGCTCCCCCAGATACCGGGTCTTATCGCCGGGAACCCGAATATAGGCATGCACAGGTCCGGCGTTGACCCGGAAGGGCCGGGGAGCGACATAAGGATTTTCCAGGGATTCGGCGTGCACCAGGAACAGGCCCCCGGAAGAGTTGCCCACCAGCATGCCTTCGCCCGGCCCCATGTTGCTGCAGGTATCCACGCAGACCCGGTCGCCCATCCCCAGGGGCTTAAGTTCGGTGATGCGGGCTGCGGTTAAGGCCACCGGCGGCGAGACATCTTTTACCAGGCGGGCGATCTCTTTGACCACCGCTGGGGTGGCAGCGGAGACCACCAGGCCGTCCACCCCTTTTTCCAGGACTCCCAGGGCGGTGAGGGCCGTGTCTTTGTCGCTCACCTCCATGAAGATGTTGCCGCTCTGGGCCACCAGATTTTCCAGGGGAATGATGGTCCAATCCGGAGTGCGCACCAGCACCGGACCCTGGCGGGCCAGGCGGATGACCTCGGCCTCGTCCGCGGTGCTCAAGATGGTGACCTCCTGGACGTCGATGCCCGGAACCAGGTCGCCGTCCGGGGCCACCACGGTGATGAGCCCCAAGGCCTTGACGTCTGCGGTCCGGCCTTCGGGAACCCAGACCGCGTCGGCCCCGCTTTCCAGGGCGGTGGTCACGAGCTTTTTATCCCAGGGGTCAACTTTAACCCAGAGTTTTTTCATGGCCGCATCCTTTTTACATCGTTTGCAGGAAGGCCAGGGCCTCATCGACCCCGGAGTTTTCATGCACCAGCATGCTGATGGCGCCTACCATGTGGGCAGGATTGCGATGCTGGAAGACGTTGCGCCCGATGGAGACGCCAGCGCCCCCGGCTTCGATGGAGCCTTGCACCATCTCCAGGATGTCGCGGTCGGAATTCATCTTGGGGCCGCCGGCAATGACCACCGGCACCGGACAGCCGGCCACCACTTTGCGGAACGACTCCACCGAACCGGTGTAGGAGACCTTGACGATGTCTGCGCCCAACTCTGCCGCCAACCGGGCCACGTGCATGATGACCTGAGGGTCGAATTCATCCTTAATCTTTTCGCCCCGGGGGTACATCATGGCCAAGAGCGGCATGCCCCATTCCCTGGCTTCGCGGGCGACCTGGCCCAGATCGGCCAGCATCTCCCGTTCGGAGCCGTTGCCTATATTGATGTGAATGGACAGGGCGTCCGCGCCCAGCTTCAGGGCCTCTTCCACGGTGCATATCAGGGTTTTGGCATTGGGATAGGGCGACAGGGCGGTGGAGCCCGACAGGTGAATGATCAGCCCCACGTCCTTGCCCCGGCGGCGGTGGCCGCTGGTTACCAAGCCTTTGTGGATGATAATGGCATTGGCCCCGCCCGTGGCCACCGCATTGACGGTGGTCTTCATGTCGATGAGGCCTTCGATGGGCCCTACCGTGACGCCATGATCCATGGGGACGATCACGGTGCGCCCGGTGTCCCGGTTCATAATGCGTTCCAAGCGAATCTGTTTGCCGACCACGTCTTCCTCCCTCGCCGCTTTGCCTGCCAGGCTTTGACCCCGGCCCATAAAAAAAACCGTGGTCGCCTCGCCTGCGCCACGGCTTTTAAAAGATTTTTTAGTTTAGGGCTACATTCTTTTAAAAGTCGAGGCGCACTCCTGGCCCGGTAAAATAATAATAGCTAAAATAAAAATCGACGGTCCGGAGCCAGATGGATTGCATTTTCTTGAAGTCCTCGACTTTTGATACCCTAAATTATCCGTGCCCCCATGTCAATAAAAAATTATTTTGGCTATAATTTAAGTGATTCAGAAGTCGGGCAATGACCCCGCCGAGAGCTTGTCGGCCGATTCCGCCCCGCTCGACCCAGAGATCTTAGTGAAGGAGGCGGTATGCCCCGCATCGATGATTATAAGGCAGCCATCGCCCTGGCGGTGGCGGAGTTGAAACAAGTAAATCCCAAGCGGCTGGAGGCTCGCTGCGGTGCTGAATATTTTGTCGAGGACGCCCGGGACGGCCTCGTTGTCCCTTATTTCGGCCAGCCGCGCCGCATTACCTGGCCTGAGGTCAGTGTAACCCCTGGCACCGGCCCGGGAGAGATTTCGCTCCCGGAGCAGATCCTCGTCTTGCACTACTTGCTGCACGCCTCGGGAGAGCCGCTTGCCGGCCGGGTCATCGATTTCCGTGAGGTCCCGGAAGGCGGATTTTATTGGTCGGCCTTCGTCTCCCGGGCCAAAAAGCCGCTGTTGGAGACCTTCGGCCTTGACTTGAAGCTCTACCTCAAGGTGGCGGTGAGTCTGGGAGGCCAACCCCAGCCATTGGGCGATGCCGCGGCCTCATTTCTGGCCTTTCCCCGTGTGCCTATTACCCACGTTCTCTGGGGCGGTGATGAAGAGTTTCCCTCCGAAGCCAATATCCTTTTCGATGCAACCATCCCCGGCTATTTTCCAACCGAAGATGTCGCGGCGCTCGCGGGCGCCTCAGTGTACCGGTTGATGGGAGCGGCCCGGCAGTTTCAACAAAAGGGGTAAATCAACGAGAGACTATAGCCCCAGGTCTTGCCAGCCAGGATGAGCGCTAGAAACGATACTTGCGAAATCCTAAATAATGGTTATAATTTAATTTAGGGGGCGTAACGGCTTCGACGTAAATAGGGAACTGTGAGTTGCATGCCGAGGTCCTGTCCGCTCGTAAAACGGGTAGGAAAACCACAATTGCTGACAACTACAGCTACGCTCTAGCCGCTTAAGGCTAGCATCTGAGGCTCGATGCCGGGAGAGGGCCCCAGATGACGGTATCCTGGCGAAGCCGCCAACAAGGCCCATGGGTTGGCGGACGAAAATTTAAGGTGGGCTAGCCTCTAAGGATTCTGCCGGTGGAAGCCTTCTTGGGGCGAAACTAAAACATTGGCTACGCATGTAGAAGCTTCCAGGGACTATTGGCGGACGCGGGTTCGACTCCCGCCGCCTCCACCAATTAATTAGTTAGAAAATTCAAGTATTTATCTCATCAAGGCGACCCGGAATTTGGCCATTGTGTCTGTGATTGTGCCTATTCCGGGTTGCCTTTTTCATTTGCAGTTCCTGCCAACAAACCTTCCAGCGCCGAACCATCCTGCCTGGTCAAGTTAGGAATGTAGCGGCCATAAGTTTTGTAGATCATCGCCGTGGTTACATGGCCCAGGGTTCGGGCTACCCACTCCGGGGTTTCTCCTGCCGCCAAGGCCCAGGATGTAAAAGTATGCCGGATCTCGTACATGCGCCGATAGGGCAATTGGCTTTTCTTCATAGCCCTCATCCACAATTCCCGGAGTTTGTCTTGCAGGATTGGCCTTCCCTCCATATTTAGGAAAACATATGGGCTTTGAGGGTTAGCCAGCTGAATCTGTTGCTCTTCCAACACGTTCTTCATGGATGGCCGGATTTCAATCCGGCGATTGCTGGCGGCTGTTTTGAGCTCGGCCTTCTCCAGATTTCTCACCCGGCTCAACTCAACATGGATAAACCGATCATCGACTGCTGACCATTTCAGGGCCACCTGCTCTGATGGCCTCATGCCCGTAAGCACCGCCAGTTTGAAGTATGGCCTGTACCAAGCCGGAATGAACTCTATCAGACTGGCCCATTCCTCCATGGTGAATGGGTGGATACGCAATCTCTTCACCTGTGGCAATTTTAACGCATGGAAAGGGTCCGGCAGATCAATCCAGTCAAACTCGCCACAGGCATCCTTGAAAATCACCCGCAAGGGTATCAGGATATTGTGGATCCTCTTAGCAGTCAGGGGACTGCCTCCTGGCGACTTTTTAGTCCGCAGGTGCGACAGAAACTTCTTCATGAGCACTGGCCGGAACTCGCTAAACGCCGACTTCCCGAAGTAAGGCAAGAGGTGGCTCCTGAGTATGCTGGTGTAATCTCTAACTAAACTGGCGCTCATGCCAGGGCTCATCTCCGGCCACCATTGCTCCACATAATCACCAAAGATGATGTCCTTTGGGGCTCTCCGAAAGGTCTTGCCCTCCAACCTGGTGAAGTGGTCCATCTTGCTGTTGTGAGGGAAACTTTTCCCGAATTCAAATACCCCGTTTTCGATTTGGGAGACAATGAGGTCCAGCATTTTTCGCAAGCGCAAACGGTTCGTAGGGTTGTCATCCAGCCCGGAAGGCTCCCGAACTCGGTCCCCCAGATAGTAGAAGTCCACCCAGAGTCTGTCCCCCCGGGCGTAAACCCGACCGGATTTCCCGGCATTAAGCCGACCCCTGGTCCTCGTTTCCTGTTTAGACGTCTTGGGAAAGTCGATTACTTTAGCCTGTTGCATGTGTCAGTCCTCTCCGCCCTTCCAATCACCTCCCATCTGTCCAGATGTCACCATTTCCTGGTTACCACGGATCGAGGGCTGGTGTCAAATGCCCGGTCTTGAATTACGATCAAACAGTTATCGTTACCCAGGTTGGTTTCCTGGACTCCAATATGGTCGCCACGAAGCCATGACTCCACTGCACTCCAAATGAATAAAAGCTTTCTGGGTGTTGGTTTCAGGTAATGAATATCCTTCAAGAGTTTCTTCTGCCAGACGAGATTGCGTATAGTTCCAGGCGACATTTTTATCCGCGAGCCTAATTCATTCACCGTCATATATTCTTCCACAATAATTGTCCTCTTATCTCTATCAGTCCCAGGATATTGAAAGCCGGAAGTTATTATTCCTTGGGACATCGTTCGCAGTTATTAGCGGATGAAGCTGATGTTATGTAAAGTCTTAAGCCCCATCTTCTCTGGCAACGAGTTCTTTTTTGTCAGCCAAGCCCGTTAACCGGCTGCGGCCGGTATTGCCCCGAGATTAGGCGTCCAGCTAGGCAGAGCAAGTTACTTTTAAGGGAGGCGTCGTACTCCTCAATTGTCACGCCGTCTGTTCCTGGGCATCCTTTGTTCTTGGCGACCCGCCGGAAGGCGGCCCGCAGGTTGTCCAGAGAGCAGATCTCATCGAGTATCAGTTCTGTATATCCCTCACCTCCTTGTGCCCACCCAGATAGGGGGGCGGTGTCTGGTTTCGTAGACCTCATAGGCCAGTTTACCGTCTGTCCCGGCCCCACCGGGAATCCTACAAGACTGAGGCCGCGACGCCTCACTCGGGGTTACAGCTCCATCAGAGCAGGATGGTCGCTCCCCACCGACCCAAAGACACAGTTACCCTGGCCCGCCCCAAAGCGGGCCATGAATAACAGTTCTGCCCCACGCTGGCTATACAGATGAAGATCGGGGGCCGGCCGTAGACAATGAAGCCCATGGATGAGCCAGCGGAGTCGCTGTAGAAGCAAGGCGTTGCGGTAGATGCCGGGTTGGATATTCTCACCACGTTATAATCCGGACGCGGTAATAGCTGCAGTATGTAGCATCCATACAGATACAGGGTTCTAGTGCATCCTCGCCCCCGGTCACCCCTAAAGAGCCACAATAAGAGGGGTGCGGGCTCGAAGTAAAAGGGGGCCCCATGGGAGTCCCGCCTGATCGCACCTGGCACCCAAGCAGGATGTTTCTTTTCTCAGCGGATGAGGTTGTTGGGAGGGGTACCTGGAAATCGGGTTTGGGATTTTCGACCCTGGAAATTTTATTATGGTTTCTGGATGGATAAGCGATGTACGTTCAAATAATAATGGTGGAGGTAAAAATAACCAACATCAGATGAGTTTTTCGGTCCAAATTTCAACGATAACAGCTAACCAATGGTGAGAGCAAGGGGTTAGTAGTTCTTGAGGCCGTTTAGGGTCATTTTACTGGCCCTTATAGCCGCAAGACCTCGATGGATGAGATATGGTGTTTTGACGATATGTCAGGATATGGAAAGTTTTTAGCACAGTGATAAGTTCCTTATTATAGCAGAATCTTGCATTTTCATATCTAACAACGTTCTCAAAATGGTGACGCCACCAATAGTGAATATTTGTCAGCTCTTTTTCCTCCCGGAGCTTTAGAACTGGAAGGTATCCTGTGCATCGGAAGGTGAGTGACGCGGAAGTTAGTCATTATCGAGTGAGCCAGCGGCCGTCTCTTAGAGTGAGGAACGCATAAGGACGGATCCATTTCACGAAAAAGAGGGCGAAAAAAGCATAGAAGACGCCGTAGACGAAGTCCATGTCCCTTTCCGTGCTGATGTAATAAACCGTGAGTATAAAAGAGACCAGGGCCAGAGCTGTCAAAAACTTAACCAGCACCAAGGGGGAGATGACGATGGCAACCAGGATGAGTGGGATAAAGACACAAGAGAGGGGGAATTCCAATTCTCGGACAAAAAAGTCAACGATGGGCAGGATGCGGTGCTTTTCCCGGTAGTGGGTAAACATGAAGGTCATCTGTAAGTAGGACTCCCGAAAATTGGACCGGTCCCAGCGCAGAAACATACGGCACATGCCTTTGTAATTCTCGGGGACAGTGGTGTAAACCACGGCGCTGCGCTGGTAAACGGTGTCGTATCCTTGCTTGAGAATAAGGTTGGTAAAGGCCCGGTCTTCGCCGATGGTGCAGGGGGCGCCCAGGAAGGTCTGGCGGCGCCACTCTTCCAAAATGGGCAAGATCGCTTCCCGGCGGTAGGCGGACAAAGCCCCGGGAGTGTAGAAAACAAAGCGGTAGCCGGATTGGGAGGCCCGCAGGAAATCAAAAGCCAGGACAAAACGGACCCACAGCATCCGGGTAATCAGGTTGACCGAGCGGTTGTAAACCTTGATGTTGCCGGCCACTCCCCCGATCTTGGCGTCGTGGAGGAGAGGTGCCACAATATGTTTCAAGGTAGCTGGTTCAATGACGCTGTCCGAGTCCACGGTGACGAAATATTCCCCGGTCCCCATGGTAAAACCGATATAAAGAGCCTCCCGCTTACCTCTGTTTTCCGGAAAGCGGATTAAGCGGATCAATTCCGGACACCGGGACTGGGCCCGCTGCATGTATTCCCATGTGTCGTCTTTGGAACCGTCATCAATACAGAAAATCTCCAACCGATCGGTGGGGTAATCGGATGCGGCCACGGAATAAATGGCCTTCTCCACCATGGCCCCCTCATTGTAAGCGGGGATAATGACCGTAACCTTGGGGAGAGGCCCCCGGGGCAGGAGAAAAGGCTGGTAGCGCCACCAGAAGAAGGTGCGTACCGCCTGAAAAATTAAAAAAGTCAGGCCGTAGGCGGCCGCCACTGCTGCCAAGGGCTTTTGATAGGTCTGTAGAGTGAACAGGGCCAGATAACTATCCAGAAAACCCACTTCCAGGGCCACCCAGAATGAAACCAGCAGCCCCAGGGGCACAAAGATTTTTATCAATAAATCTATTGTATTTAAACGCTTGGCGGCCGGCAAAAGAGAGCCGTAGTCGGCCGCGGACTTAACTGCGCTGGCTGATACTTGCATAAGGTATACGCCCAAAGATCAGAGGGTGGATTGAACTGATTGGGAGTAATTATGACCGGACGGGCGGACCCTGACTATTGGCCGAACGCCAATTATAGGAAAACCGATGGAGGTTATTTAATAAGCCGATGGAGGAGAAAAGAGGCTCCAAAGGAGGGTCAGGAGTCCAGGGAAGTGAGTCCTTCCCGGAGGGCGTATTTGATGAGTTCGGCGAAGCTTTGGAAATCCAGCTTCTCCATGATCTGGCGGCGGTAGGCTTCCACGGTTTTGAGGCCCAGATGTAGGGTGGCGGCAATCTGCCGGGGGTTCTTGCCTTCGGCGAAGAGCTGTAAGACTTCCCGTTCCCGGGGAGTCAACACCGCAAAAGCGGAGTTGTCGAGGGCCGGAGAAGTATAGTCTTCAACCACCACTCCGGCCACCTCCGGGCTCAGGTAGACCTGGTTGACTATGACCAGTTTAATGGCCTTGATAAGTTCCTGAGAGGCGGAATGTTTCAGCAAGTAACCCGACGCCCCAGCCTGGAGCATGCCTTTGACAAAGCGGCGGTCGGCGTGCATGGACAGGGCGATGATCTTGATCTGCCGGTTTTCCTCGAGAATCTGGCGGGTGGCGTCAATGCCGTTGAGGTCAGGCATGGTGACGTCCATAACCACCACGTCAGGGCTGAGTTCTCGGGCCAGCCGCACCGCAGCCCGGCCGTCGCCGGCCTCACCCACAACTTGCAGGCCGGGTTCTCGCTCCAGCAAGGCGGCGAGCCCTTCCCGCATGATCTGATGATCATCGGCCAAAAGGATTTTAGTGCTCATGGGACATATACGTGGTGATATCCTTCGCCAGGGGAACGGTCAGAATGATATGGGCGCCGGCGCCGGGCTCGGACTGCACTTGCAGGAACCCGCCATAAGGGCGCAAGCGCTCCCGGATGCTAAAGAGGCCAAATCCGCACCTCTCCCGGCGGAAGGGTACCGGCTGAGGCATCTGGAAACCCACGCCATCATCCCCCACCTCCACCTTCAGATTCCCGTCTTCCCGCCGGATGGAAACCTCTACATTCTGAGCCTGAGCGTGCTTCACGACGTTGACCAACAGTTCATTGACCGACTGAAAGAGGAGAACCCGAACATCGTCGTCCAAGGGATCGGTGGAGCCATCGGCAATAAGCCGGGTGGAGATGCTGTGGTCTTTTTGGACCTGCTCCGTAAGCCATTCCAGGGCAGCAGCCAATCCCAATTCATAAAGTATGGGGGAGCTGATTTTGAATGTCAATGAATGGGTGTCCCGGATGGCTTGTTCCAGAAGACTACCTGTTTTTTCCAGTTCCGCAATGGGGTATCCGGGAAACTGGCCAAGGAGGGACTTTTGTAATTCCCCCAGCTTGATGTTTGCCAGGGCCAGGGTATGGCCGATTTGATCGTGGAGAAAGACCGCCAGGCGCCGGCGCTCCCGCTCTTCGGCCAGGGACAGAGAGGAAGCCAGGGACCTCAGGTTGTCTTGGTAAACAGCCACTTGGCTTTCCGCTCTTTTGCGTACGCCGATCTCCTGATTGAGGAGATAGATGAGCAGGACAAGGAGAGAAAAACTGGCAAAGGCCCCGCCGGAGAGGAACCATAAAATGATCTTAGTCTTCTGCTTCTCTCGGGCCCATTGGGGATTAAGCAATTTATTTTCCCGATCCTCCAGCTTTTCCAGACCCTTCCGAATCCGGTCCTGCAGCCTGGCTCCCTCCTTGGCCACTGCCTGCCTTCCCTTCTCCCCTTCCATTTGCTGGGCCAGGCCAATGGATTTCTGGAATAAGGCCCGTCGTTTTTCGATGAGGGGTTTCAACTCATCCAGGAGCCTCCTGGGGCCTGCTTCATCAGCAGTCAGTTGATAGAGATCGGCGAAGGCTTGGTCTATATTTTTGACAGCTACATGGTATCGGTCTAACTGCTGCTCATCTTTGGTGAGGACATAACCCCTGGCCGCAGACTCAGCGTCGGCCAGTTGATTTTCCAGATCGTAAACCAGGGAAAGGGTTTCCCGGATATGCGCCAACTTGTCCAGATCCAGACGCAGCTGCTCTTGGAAAGTAACCAGGTAAACAGTGGCAAAAATCGCCACCCCCAGGGTGATCCATACCGCGACCAGCTTTTTCCCTATTCCCGACCCCAAGGAATAAGGATTTCTTTTTCTTGCGGCGGTGTTTCTCCTTCTTTCTGAAACCATGCTTGTCTACTCTACATTCCTCAAAATTTCCTTTGATATGGCTACGTTCTCACTCAATACTATACACCATTGTCATATGAGATAAGACAATTTTCAGGCTCCTGATCCTGTGACAAACGGCTGTAAGGGTTTTATCTGCAAGATAAATATATTGTGAAAATGACAGTAAAGCCAACCCAGGAGACTCTGAGAAAAATATTTAATGTGAAATAGCTATTCAACAGTTCTTGCCACCCGAGAGACTTATCGGTTGAGGGGGGGGAAATGGAAGGTATCTTCTGGATATGGAAAGTTTTTGGTTCTGTGATAACGTCGGAACATAGCAGTAAGCACCTAAAACTCATATCGTAGTCCGGCGTTGATGAATTGGGTGATGGAGCCGGTCCGGCCCACCTCGGCGTTGAAGTTGACCTGGGCGTAGAGATTCTTCCTCAGTCCCGCAGTGACGCTCGCCCCTACCAGGACGAAGTTCCGCTTGGCGGCGTCGGTCTGGAAGCTAAAGCTGCTGCTCCCCTGGCTCAGGCTGGCATTAAGGTTCCGGCTACCGTTGGCGAACTCGTGTTGATAGAAGGCATAGCCCTGGGGGACCAGCTTGACCGAGCCCAGCCGGAGGGGGACGGTGAGACGGCCGCCCAGGCCGGTTTGCACGGAATTGGCGTTTTGGGCCCCTACCTTCAGGTTCAGGGCCGCGGCCCCTGTTTCCGTAAAGCTGCCCACCCAGAGGCCGGAGTATGCCAGGGTGGCAGACGGCGTCAGGATGAAGTGGCTGAGTTTCAGGTCATAGCCGGTCTCGCCATACAGGTTCAGTTGGTTGCCGGTAGTAGAACTGGTGGCGCTACGGCTAATGCCGTTAAAGCTGATGCCCCGGTTCAGGTCGTAGAGGTTGAGAGAATAGCCCAGCGAGCCGTAGGCGTAGAGGGAGCCAGGGAAATAGGCAGCGTAGGCGTTGAAGGGCACGGTATTGGTGTTCACGCTGCCCCGGGAGCCGTAGAATCCGGCACTGGTGTTACTGTACCCCGTGGCCAGGCCCACCAGAAGGTTGTCCTGCAGCCGGTAGTCGGCTCCTAAAGTCATACCACCCAGGTTAAAGTTGTAGCCAGTCTGGTTGATGGAGGAGTTTTGGCTGCCAAAGGCCGCTCCGCCGTCCAGATAGAGACCCCAGCGGCTCTCCGGGGCTTGGAACTTCTTCCTGGCGCTGAACAGATTGGAAAGAGAGGCGCCGTTGTAAGCCAGCATCATCCCATCCAGCTTGGAGTAATTGAAGCTTAGGCCTCCGGCATTAAGATTGCTGCCGCCATTTTCGCCCTGGACAAAGCGCAGGTTAGTGGCCCGGGTGGCCAGGTTACGCATCTGAAAGTTAGCCGACACAAACCCCAGGTTGGTAAGGGCCCCGGCCTTTTCCGGGGAGATCTGCTTGAAGGCATTTTGTACGCTGCCACTATCCGGCAGATAGTCGATGGCGTTCAGGACATTATCCAGGTCGCCGCTAGTCACCCCGGCCACGCTGTTGAGCATGGTTCCCACCGCCAGTTGGTTGGAGTTTAGACTGAGACTGGCGTTGGTATAATTGCGCTGCACCCAGAGGTCGACGCTGTTAGGGTTGTAACGCGTCTGCCAGAACAGGGTGGGGGTGAACTGCTGGTTGAGGATGGTGCTGAAGGCGCCGGAGATACCGCCGCTGGCCGTCAGGACCCCGGGAAAGACCTGGTTGCCCCGGGGTTTGAATCCGCCGTACAGCGTAGGGGCGATAGCGCCAGCCAGAGTGGCGGTACCCGGAGCGCCGGTGACGTTGATGCGATCATAGGATGAAGCCGAGGCAATTTCTGCAGTATAGGTGCCTGAGGCGGTCTGAACATAGCTACCCACCACACTCAGGGTGCCGGGAGAGTTACCGGGATTGACCCTGCCATTGTTCATCAGGGTGCCGGTGATGACCCCCGAGCCATTCACCAATCCGCCGGCATTGTTGGTCAGGTTGCCGATTAGGTTGCCATTGACATCGGTATTGCCGTTGTTGGTCAGACCGCCGGTTAAGGTCAAGGTGCTACCTGGGGCAATGTTTAACGTGGTGTCCGCTGAATTGGTCAAGGGGGCAGCGTTCGTATAGGTCCCAGTCCCTGACAGATTGAAGGTGCCGCCATTTAAGGTCAAAAGTCCGGACAGGGTACCGGCGCTCAGGTTCAGCGTCCCACCTGAAAGGGTGCTGGCGCCGCTATAAGTGGACCCGGCGCTGCTCATATTCAAGGTGCCGCCCGTCACTGTATTTATCCCGCTATAAGTTATGAGAGACGCACTGTTCAAGTTCAGGATGCCGCCGCTTACCGAATTGTTGCCGGCATAGCTGCCCGTACATTGCAGATTCAGAGTGCCACCCGTTACCGTTGAGGTCCCACTATAGCCGCCGTTGTTCCCTGTCAAGTTCAAGGTTCCGGCGGTGACGGTGCTGCCGCCGCTGTTCGTGCTGGTCAGATTGCCTTTTAAGGTATCATCGCTGGCGCCGTTGTGCGTTAGCGTGTTGCCCCCTAAATTCATGGCGCTTGTGAGGGTTATACTAGTTCCGGCTACGCCGCCCATATTGAAGCTGCCGCCTATAGTCAAAAGGTTGTCCACCGTAATGTTCGCAGCGCTGGCCCCGATGGTGCCGCCGTTGAGGGCTATGGCGCCGGAGCCGAAAGCGGAGTTGTTGCCCGTCAGCAGAGTGCCGCCCGCGAGAGTGGTCCCGCCGGTATAAGTGTTGACCCCGGACAAGGTCAGGGCGCCGGCGGTATTGTTAATATTGAGGCCACCGTTGCTGATGATGCCCGATAGGGTGGTATTGCCAGAGTTGGTCACAGTAAGGGTGCGGGTGGCGCCGCCCAGGCCCACTGCGCCGCTGAGGGTGAGATTGTTGGCGCCACCCAGGGTGAAATCCCCCCCGACGCTGATAGGGTTGCCCAAGGTGGGTGTCGTGCCAGTGGCTGCTTGTAGCGTGCCGCTGTTGATGGTCAAGGTTTGGTTCCCCAAGCCGTTGTCTGTGCCCGCCGCTACAGTGCCGCCGGCAAGAGTTATGGGCGCATTCAAGGTGCCTCCGGTCTGGTTGAAGAGACCTCCGGAGTTCACGATAATGGTTCCGGCCGTCAAGCCACCTCCCTGGAGGTTATAAGTGCCACTGCTGCCTGCATTGACCGCCAGGATCAGGTTGCCATTCACGGTGTTGGTACCGCCGCTCTGCGTGAAGGTTCCGGTGCCGGAGTTGCCCACGTATTCATTGTCCGCAGTAACGCCGCCGCCGCCCAGGTTAAAGGTGCTGCTGCTGTCAGCGTTTCTCCCCAGATAAAGATCCGTGAAAATGCTGGTACCACTGCTTTGGTTAAATTCTGTGAAATCCAGGGTGCCGGCGGTCTGGGTGAAGGTACTCCCGGAGTTCAGGGTCATGGTCCCGGCCGAGAGGCTGCCGCCACTGAGATCGTAGGAGCCGGTGCCGCCCCAGGCACCAAAGAAGAAGTTACTGCCTACCGTATGGGTACCGCCGGACTGGGTGAAACTGCCGGTGCCGGAGTAGCCGATGTATTCATTGCCTCCCACCGAGAGGCTGCCGTCGCTTAGGGTAAAGGAACCGCTGGCCCCGGCATCGATGCCCAGATACAGGGCGGTCACCGAATGGGTGCCCCCGCTCTGGGTAAAGGTCCCAGTGCCGGAGTAGCCCACGGCTCCATAGCCTTCCACCGAGAGGCTGCCGCCGCTCAGCGAGTAGGTGCCGCTGCTACCGGCATTGGCCGCCAGCATCAGGATACTGGTCACCGTGTGAGTGCCGCCGGTTTGGGTGAAGGTGCCGGTGCCGGAGTAGCCGATGTATTCATTGCCGCCCACCGACAGGCTGCCGTCGCTCAAGTTATAGGTGCCGCTGGCCCCGGCGTTTTGGCCTAATTTAAGATTATTGTTCACCGTGTTGGTGAAGCCCCCCTGGGTCAGCGTGCCGGTGCTGTTCTGGCCGATATATTCATTATCATAGGTGATGTCTCCGGTCACCGGATAGGTGGCGCCGTCGTCTATTATCAAATTAGAAGGAGCGTATAATGGCGAGAATTTGGTCACAAAGGCGTTTTGATAATTGGCGTTGCCCGGCCAGGTTTGTGCCGGATTTTGTAACGGAAAATCGCTGGAAAAGGTGAGACCTGTCAGGACGAGGTTGCCGTCGGGATCGACGGCCAGTCCGTAGGTGCGGTCACTGAGTGCCCCGCCGAGGTAGGTAGAGTAGTCCAGGGAGTCGCCGCTTGGGTTGATTTGCATGAGCATGGCATCTTCGCTCCCCTGGGGCGCCTGGAGAAACGCGTTGCGGGTGTAAGGAAAGGTCTGGGGCGCCGTCAGGTCGGAAGGATCATATAGGGCGCCCTGGGCGTCGGTCTCCCCGCCTACATAGATCGCGCCCCGCGCATCGACGGCCACGCTGGTGCTCCAACTGCCCCACTTTCCGCTGGCCGATCCGCCTCCCAGGAAAGTGGAGTAGACGAGGGAAGCGGTGCCATTCAAGGAAGGGTTGATCTTCACGAGGTAGGGCTCATCTCCAGACTTTCCCTCCTTGAGATAGGGGGCGGAATTGAAGATGGTGGGGCCTCCCGTGGTCATCGGAAAGCCTGATGACTGCGTCCGGCCTGTGGCCACGATGAGCCCCGATGGCGTCATGGTCATGCCGTAGACGTCATCTCGGGCGGTGCTCGAGTTTGCCCCCAGGTAGGTGGAGTAGCGCATGGTGTATGTGGAGGACGGGGAGCCGGGCTGGCTTGATTGGAATTGGGTGATAAAGCCGTTGCTTGAATTGGGGCCAAAGCCACCGGAAGGGGCAGTACTCCGGTAGGCGTTGCTGGTGGTGGGGAAGTTCGAAGAGGTGGTAAAGCCGCCCACGGCAATGTAGCGGCCGGAGGGGTCCACCGCGACGCTGTGCCCCTGGTTATCGCGGTCCCCGCCCAGAAAGCTGGAGTAAACCAACGAGGCGGCGCCGCTCTTGGAAGGATCGAGGATGCTCAGGGAGGCATCCCTTGAACCGGCAAAATCTTTCTGGAGGGCGGTTTTGTCCGTCACTGGGAATTTGATCGCCCCACTGCCGCCACCGGAAGTGGTTATGCCGCCAACATAGACCCGACCGTTCGCATCCACCGCGACACAGTTGCCGTTGTTGCTATCGTCGTTAAAAATGATCTGCCCTGACGTTCCCCCCACCGCTCCCTCCACGTTGCTCCCACCCAGGTACGTCGAGTATTGCAGTTTGCCTTTCGCATCAAATACGGTCACGAAGTAATCCGATTGCCCGTTGTTCTTCGACTGAAACGCGTTCAGGGTGGTGGGGAACGGTCCCGAGGCATCTGAAGTGGTAATGCCGGTGACCGCCACGCCGCCGTTCGGCGTGGCAGCCACCCCAATGCCCATGCTTTGATTGTTACCACCCAGGTAGGTGCACCAAAGCAGCTGGCCGGCAGGATTGTACTTCGCCACGAACGCCGACTCCGTGCTGCCTGGCGCCGGGGTCGGTTGATAGGCGTTCAGTACGGGAAGGTTTGAGACCTGGGTGGCGCCGGTCACATAGATATTCCCCAGTGCGTCGCAAGCGGCGTTTTGGCCGAAGGTAAGCGGACTGGAGCCAGCCGCTCCTCCCAGATAGGTGGAAAAAACCAAATCCGGAGTCACGGTTTGTGCGTGGGCAGATGAATAGCTGATACCGAGAATTGTGGTTATCAACAGATAAGTAACAGCTCTAAAAATAATACGCCCAATCTTGCAGGACTGAACACCTTTCCAGGACATCGCAGGCATATTAACCGGAATTTCACTGAGATTATGCGGCAATCTGAGTCACCGCAGCTTAAAAATGGTTTTTGGGACCCCTTTGTCCGGGTAAAATCTCCCAAACGATCCTCTTCTCGAAGCCAAATTTTCTCATCGAGGGCATGATAATGCAAATTTGGGCGGAAAGTCAATTTTCTGCCAGATTTCGGGCATACCACCCCCCAGAATCCAAATATCTCTTTGCTTTGGAGCTTAAGAACCCCAGGCCAACACTGCTTGGTAATGATGCGCCAGAGGAAAAGCTGAGGCTACATGTACATACCAACTCAGACCTCTCCTCCGGTAGCTGCAATCCTCAAGGTTGGAAAGCTTCTTGGGATGAGAAGATGATCCTTCTGCTTCTGTTCGAGCCACTATAATGTTTTGGAACGGCTCTCAGTGGCTTAATCATTGCGTGGAATCTATTTGGGCATGATCAGGAGGGTATAGATATCAGAGAATACGGTCAGGTGAGGGGAAAATGATAGTGCATTTGTGAAAAAGGTGTCGACATTGACCAAGTACCCATTCCGAACACAGTTTCTCCTTCAAGACCAGGAGTTATTCATCTCGCCGGCTACAACCTGAATTTGGACCCACACATAAGGGCACTCAAACGCGCCTAAATTGAGTACGGATTTATGAATGGTAAGTTGTCAGGGGAGGAGGTCAACGTTCGAAATTGGGCCCGCAAACGGCTCTTACGTTCGCAAAATCTTGAAGGGTTGCCATGGTTCCAGGGGTAGGAGGTTGAGAGTGGAGGTCTGAGGGGGTTTCCACTGGGAAGTGAGCTGCGTGAGCAGTGCTTAGGCCTCGCCAGGGAAATCGGTGACCGCAAGGGGGAAGGGAGCGTCCCGTTTGATATGAGCCTGGACTTGGATGAACTGGGGGAGCGGGCCCAGGTCATGTCCAGGCCCAAAAGGCCTTGGAGATTTACGAGCAGATCGAAGCGCCGGGAAACCTAAGAGGCGGGCACTTCCCCAGGTGACCGGCTCAGCCTGGCAGAGCGAAAAGAGTCGCCCTTCAGGGCGTAAGATATGTTCTCCGACAAAGAGTCAGCACGAACTCAATTTTGTAAAGAAATAATAAGACAGAGCTCTAATCTATCAATGTTATTTCATCATGTTAAGTAAATAAGGTATCGAAATCATCGGGGGTGACATTTTAGAGAGGGTCCACCAGGTTTTAATGCGCCCGAGCAAAGTCAGAAAACCAAGTTCTGGATTAAAGATAGCCTATTTTCTGACAGGCACACGTGGCCAGATTATCGTGTCGGCGCCGCTTTTGCCAGCCAGTATGAAAACTGCCAGCACCTCAAATATGCAGGCGGCTCTATGCTCACCGCAGCTATAGCCCATGAATATTCTTCCGGCCAAGCGGGCAACAGTGATGCCGGCATTCCTACGGGCGGACTCGGAAAAAATGTGAAGCATCACACCAGCCGGTTATTCCTTTTGGGAATCTGTGCCTAAAATTGTGCCTAACTCGAATGAAATCCTGTGACCGAGAATGATAGTGGGTGACATCCGGTCCAGAAGGGAGAGGTTAGAAAAGCCTTTTAAGTTATCATCTTATGTCATTGATAATCATTACATGCCATTGATATGATTGAAGATTAAGCGGGTTCGACTCCCGCCGCCACCATTTTTATCAATGATTATCGGCCCTTTGCGGGGCCGATTTTTCTTGACGGACAGTCGACGGACAGTGTCCGTATTTATGGGAAAAAAACCTTGCATTCGATCAGCCGCGGCCTTAATTTGTGACTAGGCGATGGGGTCCGCCCGGGAGCAGAATTTCCTCCCGAACCGCTGAGACGCTGATGGCTCCTGCGTACACCTTTGGTGAGGCAGGAGCTTTTTTTATGAGCTCCGATCTTTAGCTTCATCTCTCAATCTTTAGGAGCTTGTTATGGAGCACGTATGGTTCACCGCGGCCAGTTGGCTCGGCGTAGCGTTGTTAGCCAGCCTCATTTCCATCCGCACCGGCATCTCGGTAGCCCTCGTGGAAATCTTCTTGGGGGTGATGGCGGGAAACTTTTTAGGATTCCACTCGGCCCCCTGGATCGATGTCCTGGCTGCTTTCGGGTCCATGATGCTGACCTTCCTGGCGGGGGCCGAAATCGATCCCGTCTCCTTCAAGAAGCATCTCAAACCCAGCCTGGTGATCGGCTTCATCTCATTTTTATTTCCCTTCTTGGGAGCCTGGTCCTTTGCCCACTACGTCTCCGGCTGGGACTGGCAAGCCGCCCAGATTGCCGGCATCGCCCTGTCCACCACCTCGGTGGCCGTGGTTTATGCCGTCATGGTGGAAACCGGCTTGAATGAAACCGACATCGGCAAGCTCATCCTGGCCGCCTGTTTCGTCACCGACCTGGGCACGGTGCTGGCCTTGGGAGTGCTGTTTGCCAATTTTAACCGTTGGATGCTCGTTTTTGTCGTGGTTACCTGCATTGCCCTGTGGATGCTGCCGCGTCTCAGCCGTTGGATGTTCAAAAAATATGGCGGCCGGGTCAGCGAACCGGAGGTTAAGTTCATCTTTTTGGTTCTCTGCTTTCTGGGCGCCCTGGCAGTCACGGCCAACAGTGAAGCGGTGTTGCCGGCTTATCTGTTCGGGCTGGTGGTCGCCGGCGTGTTCGTGCAAGACAAAGTCCTGATGCGGCGCATGCGGACCATCACGTTCACCTTGTTAACCCCTTTTTTCTTTATTAAGGCCGGTGCCTTGATCTCCCTACCAGCTTTGTACACGGGAATCGTTCTGATCCTTATCCTGCTGGGGGTTAAGCTCGCCGCCAAAATCATCGGGGTCTGGCCGCTATGCCGGGCCTTTAAGATGCCGTATAGGGAAAGTAATTATACTACTTTGCTTATGTCCACCGGCCTCACTTTCGGCAGTATTTCGGCACTTTACGGGCTTACTCGCGGAATTGTCAGTCAGGACCAATATTCCATCCTGGTAACGGTGGTCATCGGTTCTGCGGTGGTGCCGACCTTTATTGCCCAAACCTGGTTCCAACCCAAGACCGTGGTACCTTATGAGCCTGCATATATCGGCAGCCCCGAGCATGTTTTGCACATGCCGGAGGAATATGAGGTTTAAGAATCTGAAAATTGGCATTACCGTCACAGACCTGAGCAGGAAGCTCAGATCCTGAAAGCCCCTTTTGGGTATCCCTCAGGTCGGTGCCATGTTGGTGGGATCATGGTCACCAGCAGGTGGGATCTTATCTTCCTCATAGCCTGATCTCGTCTAAAAGAAATCGCAACTGGAGGAATAAAATGTTTAAAAAAATCCTGCTGGCCTATGATGGATCGGAAGGGGCGAATAGGGCCCTTGAGGCTGCCATTGAATTGGCTCAACTTCACCAGGGGAAGATTTGGGCGCTGGCGGTAGAGGAAAATCTGCCGCACGTCATCGCCACCGTCGGCGAGTTTCAGGATACCAAGGAACAGGCCAACGAAAAATTCCGCAAGCTGCTCCAGGAGGCTCATGCCCGGGCCGAAAAAGCCGGGGTTGAGTTAAAGGCTCTGCTGCGCGGCGGTCACCCGGCCCAGACTATCATCGGTGTAGCCCAAGAAGGTGAATTTGACGTGATCTTGGTGGGGCATAGCGGTCTTTCCGGGGTTTGGGCGGCATTCTTAGGGACTACTGCCGAAAAGGTGAGCCGCCATGCTCCATGCAGCGTCCTCATAGTCCGTTAGTTTTGCCGTCATCTGGTTATTTTTCTTGATAATGAAGGGCGTTAAGGCAGGGTAGCGCTCTTTGGTGAAGACCGGGTTTTGTCCTTAACCCGTTGTGGCAATGAGTCGATTCCGGAGATAGTGATGCCATCTAAAGACCTTAACAAGGCCGAGGCGTGGAAATTTATCATCCTGGTGGGCGTGGTCAGCCTCTTTAGCGATATGACTTATGAAGGAGCCCGCAGTATCACCGGTCCCTTTCTCGGCATCCTCAATGCCAGCGCCACGGTTGTGGGGATCGTGGCCGGGTTGGGAGAGTTCATCGGTTATGCCCTGAGGCTGGTTTCCGGTTACTTGACAGACCGGCTCGGTAAATATTGGTCCATTACTTTCGTGGGCTATGCCTTGAACCTGTTTGTCGTGCCTCTGCTGGCTTTAGCAGGAACTTGGGAACTGGCGGCTTTACTGATCTTAATGGAACGGATGGGCAAGGCTATCCGCACTCCGGCCAGAGATGCCATGCTCTCGCACGCCACCACCGAGGTGGGCAGAGGGTGGGGCTTTGGTTTTCATGAGGCCATGGATCAGACCGGCGCCATGCTGGGGCCACTCATCGTCGCGCTGGTTCTCTATTTTAAGGGTGGTTATCGCACTGGTTTTGCTTATCTCTTGATCCCGGCCATCTTAGCGATCCTGGTCATCACCATTGCCGCGCGCCTTTATCCCCACCCACAGCATTTGGAGGTAAGCGTTCCCAAGCTAGAAACCAAAGGACTCAGTCACCCCTACTGGCTCTATGTGGTTGCTGTGGGCTTGATTGGCGCTGGCTATGCCGATTTCCCCTTAATTGCTTACCATTTTGGCAAAGCCTCGGTCACTCCACCCAATTGGATTCCCATATTTTATGCCGTGGCCATGGGGATGGATGGCATTGCGGCGCTCATTTTGGGCCGCCTATTCGATCGGCTGGGAATGCCGGTTATTATGGCGGTCTCAATTTTATCCGCCCTGTTTGCTCCCCTGGTCTTTCTGGGAGGCTTTAATCTCACCCTGTTGGGCATGGTCTTTTGGGGAATCGGCATGGGGGCGCAAGAATCTATTATCAAGGCCGCCCTCGCGGAAATGGTTCCCAAAGACCGCCGGGCCACCGGCTACGGCATTTTTAACACCGGCTTCGGCCTTTTCTGGTTCCTCGGAAGCGCCTTGATGGGCATCCTGTATGATTTCTCCATAGGGTCTTTGATTTTCTTCTCTGTGGTTATTCAGCTTTGTTCGATACCAATATTTTTTCGCATCTCCAAAGAAATTTGCTTTGTACATAGTTAAGGGAAAGGAGTGTTAATACGATGGCTCAAAAATCACTTCATGTTTAAGTCATAGATGCAAGATAGGTTCCAATCAATTGGGCAGGGCTATGGCTCTCCCACGCAGTCGGCCCCCAAGCCATAGTCGACCTGTGCCTTTTCCCTGGACGACCTGCCGGGGGAGTGAGTGAAAGAGTTGTGGGTGATATGCTGGGCCACAAAAACTCGAACTCGAAGTCCACGAGGTCCCATGCCAAAATGAAAACAGAGTCCTTGAAGCAAGTTTGGGGAGACAGGGAAGAAATGACCGCCCCAGGGCATCAAGTGGTCAATCTAACTGACCGGAAAAACAATTAAAAATAAAGCGAGGTTAACGGGTTCGACGCCCGCCGCCTACCACCAATTTAGAATAAATAATTTCAATGTGATAGGGGCCAAGAGGCCCTATTTTTGTGTTCCCATAGATTATGGGGACAATTGTCTCCAGACTCCGGACAGCACTCTTATTCCCTAAAAAATCGCTTAACCAATATCCTCACCCGTGGCATAATGCAACGATGAGACGCGGGTCTTTAAGAACAGGCGAGCAAGCCGCACGAACCGTTAGACGAGCAATAAATTAAGATTATTTATAGCTTGTGTCGATTGCCTGCTTGCGCCTTAAATCTGAAAGCGAAGACAATGCCGCATCCAGGAAAAATTGAAGGGAGACAACTAATGGCAGCATGTGACGTTTATGATCTCATTATCGTTGGTGGCGGTCCCGGCGGCCTCACAGCAGGGCTTTATGCTATGAGAGCCGCACTCAAGACCGTGTTGGTCGAAAAAGGCCTGCCCGGTGGCCAGATCAACCTGACGGAAAGCGTGGAAAATTATCCTGGCTTTGAAAATATCAGCGGCTTTGACCTATCTCAGAAGTTTTTGCAGCATGCCAGGTCTTATGGTCTTGAAATAAGGCAGGAGGAAGTGGCGGAAGTGGAGCCGGGGCTGGAATATCACACGGTCCGTCTGACCAATGGCGCCCAGCTTAATACCCATGCGGTGATCTTGGCCACCGGCGGCAGCCCGCGTAAGCTCAACGTCCCGGGCGAAATGGAGTATTACGGCAGGGGGGTTTCATACTGCGCCACCTGCGACGGCTTCTTTTTCCGGGACAAGACCGTGACGGTGGTGGGCGGCGGCGATACTGCCCTGGAGGAAGCCCTCTATCTGGCCAAAATCACCCGGCAGGTTTACCTCGCCCATCGCCGGGATGCCTTCCGGGCCAGCCGGATTTTGCAACAGCGGGTCATGGCTGAAGGGAAAATCGACGTCCTCTGGAACACCGTGGTCACGGAGATCAAGGCCAATGACCAGGGGGTAGCCGCGGTGGCTCTCAAGGACACGCAGACCGGGGCATCCCGGGAACTGGCCACGGACGGGGTGTTCATCTTCATCGGCTTCGTGCCCAACAATCACCTGGTGCCGGCAGGAACCCGGATGGATCAGGACGGCTACGTCATGACCGATGAGCGGTGCGAGACCAACCTTTCGGGGATCTTTGTGATCGGCGATCTGAGGCAGAAGTACGCCAAGCAGATTATCCTCGCGGCGGCAGACGGTTGTACCGCAGCCCTGGCCGCGGCCCTCTGCGTGGAAATGAAAAAAGCTGGTCAAAACACCACGGCGCCACGGGGATGAGGCGTGGACGCCGTACCTTCTTGCAGTAAGAATTTAAGAGTCTCAGATCGATATCATTTGCCATCCGTCTGGTCTGGCGGGGTCGTCACCTTTGGGGGATCTTTTTTGCGGCGCTCACTGAAGCGCTGGGTGATCACGTAGAATACCGGCACAAAGGGAATAGCCAGCAGGGTCGAGGCCAACATGCCGCCGAAGACCACTGTGCCGATGGCCTGCTGACTGGCCGCGCCGGCCCCTGCGGCCTTCATCAACGGCACCACGCCTAGAATGAAGGCGAAAGAGGTCATGACAATGGGCCGGAAGCGCCGGCGGGTGGCCTCCACTGCGGCGTCGAGGAGGGGCATGCCTTCAGCCTGCAGTTCCCGGGCGAACTCCACCACCAGGATGGCGTTTTTGCTGGCCAGGGCGATCATCAGCACCAGGCCTACCTGAGTATATAGGTTGTTTTCCAAGCCTCGGACAATAAGCGCCAGGATTACCCCCACCAGAGCGATGGGCACCACCAGGATAACCGCGGCGGGGCTGGTCCAGCTTTCATAGAGGCCGGCCAGAACCAGGAAGACCAGGGTAATGGCCAGGGCATAGATGAAGTAGGCCTGGTTGCCCACTTGTTTTTCCTGGTAGGCCGTGGCCGTCCAGTCGTAGGAAGCGCCCACGGGCAAGTTGTTTTTCGCTACCTGTTCCATGAGGTTCAGGGCCTGGCCGGAACTGAAGCCCGAAGCGGCAGCCCCGATTATGGGCACAGCGGGATACAGGTTGTAGCGGGTGAGCAGTTCGGAACCCAGCATCCGCTTGACGGTCATCAGGGTCCCCAGAGGCACCATTTCCAGTTTCTTATTGCGGACATAAAGGGCTTCGATATCCTGGGGGGTCAGGCGGAAGGGGGCGCCGGCCTGGACGTAGACCTGGTAAGATTGGTTGAATTTGTTGAACAGGTTTACATAGGCCGAGCCCAGGTACGCCTGGAGGGTCCTGAAGACGTCGTCCATGGGAACTTCCAGAGACTCCACCTTGGTCCGGTCAATATCAAGGAAAAGCTGAGGACTTTGAGCATTGAAAGTCGTGGTGACGCCGAACAAACCGGATTGGGCCCGGGCAGCCATAACGACCGCCATGGTGGTTTCTTCCATCTCAGTAAGGCCCAGGCTGCGCCGGTCCTCCAACATCATCTGAAAACCGCCTGATTGCCCCAGACCGCTAATAGGTGGCGGGACCAGCACTGCAAACTCGGCCTTTTCAATCCCAGCCAGTTGTTGCCTGACATTGTCAAGAATTCGGTCCTGGCTTAAGGCTGTGCCGCGTTTTTCGAAGCTATCGTAAATGACAAAGGTGGTGAACATCGTGGAGACATTGGCGGTATCCAGGATGGAAAAGCCACCAATGGTGACCCATTGAGCTACGCCCGGGATCTTTTTAAGCACTGCGTTGACCTGGCCGGAAACCTCCTTGACCCGAGGTTGGGAGGACCCTTCGGGTAACATCGCTGCAACAATGCCGTAGCCCTGGTCTTCATCCGGGAGAAAGCCGGTGGGGTGCTGGACGAAGAGGAGGGTGCCGATGCCAATAATGAGGCAAAATACCAGGGCCATGAGCCCGGTGCGATGCACCATCCAGGCCACCAGGTCGATATAAACCTTCTCCACCACTGCATAGCCCCGGTTGAAGCCCCGGTAAAAGGCATTGATCTTCTTGTTGGGGTCATGGGGGCGCAGGTAGAGGGCGCACTGGGCCGGCTTCAGGGTCAAGGCGTTCAGCGCGCTGATTACCGCAGTGGCGGCGATCACCAGGGCAAACTGGCGAAAGAGCTGGCCGGTAATGCCCGGCATAAAAGCCGCAGGCAGAAAGACCGCGACGAGCACCAGGGTAATACCCATAATCGGGCCAGTCAATTCGCTCATTGCCTTAATAGCCGCATCGTGAGGGGAGAGACCCTTTTCCACATAGTGCGAGGCGTTCTCCACAATGACGATGGCGTCGTCCACGACGATGCCGATGGACAGAATCAAGGCAAAGAGGGTCATGAGATTGACCGTAAAGCCGAGCATAGCTATGGCCGCAAAGGCGCCGATGATGGTGACCGGCACGGTGGTCGCCGGCACCAGGGTGGCCCGGAAGTTCTGGAGAAAGACCAGGATGACGATGAGCACCAGAATTCCGGCTTCATATAAGGTATGGTAGACCGCGTTGATGGCATCGCTGATAAACACGGTGGTGTCGTAATAAATGCCGTATTTCAGGCCAGCCGGAAAATGCTCGCTCATCTTATCCATGGCCTGGCGCACTTCCTGGCCCACAGCGATGGCATTGGCGCCCGGCAGGGAGTAAATGATGAGGTGGCCGCTCGGATGGCCGGAGGTGTTGGAAAAATTAGTAAAAACCTGTTGACTGAGTTCCACCCGGGCCAGATCTTTCACCCGGACGATCTGGGCAGTCTCATCGCTACGTTGGATTTTTATAATGATATTTTCGAACTGGGTCACATCTTCGAGGCGCCCCAGGGCGTTGACGGTAAACTGAAAGGCCTGGTTGGACGGCACCGGCGGCCCCCCCAGTTCCCCCGCGGCCACCTGGATGTTTTGCTGCTTGATGGCATCCACCACGTCCATAGTGGTCAGGCCGTAGTATTGGAGCTTGTTGGGGTCCAGCCAGACCCGCATGGCGTATTGGCCGGCACCCACGCACTTGACCTGGGCGACGCCGGGGAGACGGGCCAGGGGATATTGCACATTGATCATGCCGTAATTGGACAGAAAAGTTTCATCGTAGCGGTCATCATCGGAGAAAAGATCGACTACCTGCAGAATATTGGTAGAGACCTGCCTGACCGTAATGCCCTGAGCCTGAACGGTTTCGGGCAGTTGGGCCAGGGCCGAATTGACATAATTCTGGACCAGGGCCAGGGAAGTATCGAGATCGGTGCCCACATTGAAGGTTACGGTTAAGATGTAACTCCCATCACTGCCGCTGGTGGAGGACATATAGATGGAGTCTTTGACCCCGTTGACCGCCTGTTCGATGGGGATGCCCACGGTATTTGCGATGATTGAGGCGCTGGCTCCGGGATACATGGTGGTTACTTGAATCGTGGGCGGGACAATATTGGGATACTGAGCCACGGGGAGCGTTAACAGGCAGACCAGCCCCAGGATGATGAAGATTACCGCAATGACGTTGGCCAAGATAGGCCGCTCGATGAAAAACTTGGACATCATGGGGCGGCCTTCCGGGGGGCAGGGTTCTTAGGAGCTCTGGTATCTTTGGGGTCGGGCTGAGCAGGGCTTTTTTCCGGGGTTACCGGCCGGCCCGGTATGGCCCTTAGCAGACCGGCCACAACCACCCATTCCTGGCCTTGCAAACCTTCCAAGACTACCCGGTCTGAATCTACCTGGTTGCCGAGTTTAACCCCGCGACGTTCCACGATATTCTTATCGTTCACCACCCGGACAAAGGGACCGATCTGGTCAAAGCTCAGGGCCGCTTCCGGCACCAACAAGGCTTTCTCTACCTCACCGATGGGGACTCGCACCCGGGCGAATAAGCCCGGCAAGATTCTAGTCTTCGGATTGGGGAAGATTCCCCGCAGCATCAGGCTGCCGGTGGTGGGATTAAGAGAGATAGCAGCAAAATCCAGGTAGCCTTTATGCGGAAAGCCTTCGTCATCGGCCAGACCCACATAGACGGGGTGTTTGGCCTTCTCGACCTCAGCTTGCGGTTCCGGGTCTTTCCCGCGCACACGGAGCAAGTCCTGCTCATTAATGGGGAAATAAACATAGATGGGGTCAATCTGGTTGATCTCGGCCAGAACGGTTTTTACTCCGGCGCCCACTAATTCGCCCGGGTCCTTGAGGTGGCGGCCCATACGTCCGGTAAAGGGGGCGGTGACCTTGGTATAGCTCAGATTGAGCTTGGCCAGCACGACCTGGGCCTCGGCGGCCATGACCGCGGCCCGACGCGAGTCTCGTTCGTAGTGCCAGCGGTCCACGTCCGTTTGGGCCGCGGCTTGCTCCTGACGCAGCTTGGCGTACCGGACATATTCGGTTTGGGCATGCAACAATTGGGCTTTTTCGGACAGAACCGAGGCCTGGGCCTTTTGGAGTTGGGCCTTATATTGTTCCTGTTGGATGAGGAACAACAGTTTACCTTTTTTTACCGTCTCGCCGTCCTGGAACAAGAGCTTTTCCAAGAAGCCTTCCACCCGGGCCACCAGTTGCACGGTGTTCAAGGCCACGGCGTTCCCCGTGAACTCCAGGTAATCGGTCACGGGCTTTGAAAAGGGCTGACTTACCGTTACTTTGGGCGGCGGCGGCGGCGCATAGGTATTCCTTTCACCACAGGCCAAGGCCATGATCAGGAGCGCCACCGCGAGCGCCATTTTGGGGGCGAGGCCGCGATACCGGATTGGGCTTCTCTTTCCTTCAACCATTGTCTCAAGTTCCTTCTGGCAGTTCCTTAAGTAAACCGTTACCGCCGCACCGCCGGTTGAGCAATCACTGGGGCTGGTCGCTGGCGATTTCTCATCCTGGTAAAAATTCCTTCTGCCAGCTGCTACCATTCTGGCAGCCGGATATCGTATTTGGGTTGGTCCGGGGGTGGAGGCAAGGGGACCGGCTTAAGCAGGTTGCCCCAATTGGTGCGTTGCGCCATGACCTTTTTAACGGATTCCGGCACGAAATCATGACCGGTTCGAATCTGCCAGCCACCGCCCATGGCCCGGTATAAAGACACCAGATTGCCGGCGATGTCTCCCAGGGTTGTGGCGAGACTGTCCTGTTCGCTCAAGAGATTTTGCTCGGCAACCAAGACGGTGGTGAAATCCGCGATACCTTCGGAATATTGCAGGGTGGCCAGTTCGACGGTTTTCTGCGCCGCGGCGACGGCTTTGACCAGCTTTTGGGCCCGTTCCTGGGCCTTTAAGAAAGCGATCAGGGCGTCCTCCACCTCTCTCTGGGCCTGAAGCACCGTGTTCTGATAGAAAATGACCAATTCCTGGAACCGGGCGTCCTGGAATCGGACCTGGTTGGTGATCTGGCCATAATTCAGGAGATTCCATTGAAAGGACGGTCCGATGGTGCCGAGGCGGCTCTTCCACTGGAACATATCACCCAGAACAAAAGGAGCCACATCGCTGGCCTGGAGCCCAAACGAACCACTTATGGAGAAGGCCGGGTAGAGGTTGGCTTTGTTGACGCCGATTTGGGCGCATTGGGCCGCGGCCCGCATTTCGGCGCTCTGGATATCCGGCCGGCGCCGCATCAGGTCCGCCGGGATGCCTACCGCCACCTGAGGCGGCGGCGACGGGATAGCCGATTTAGACCCCAGCAGATGCCCAATATCACTGGGAGGCAGGCCCATGAGAAAGCAAAGGGCGTTTTTGGTCTGACGTTCCCGGCTTTCCAGGGTGGGGATGGTCGCCTCTGTGCTATTCAACACCGTCAGGGCCTGCTCCACGTCCCGCATGGAGGTGGTGCCGCCTTTCCAGCGCGCCGTGGCAATTTCCAAGCTTTTCTTTTGGACTAAGACGTTTTGGCGGGCTATGCTCAAGCGCTTTTCCAGGGTCCGGAGGAGGACATAGGATGTGGCTACGTCGCCGGTGAGGCTGACCAGGGCGTTATCATAATCGGCCACCGTGGCCATCAGACTGGCATCAGCGGACTCCACGGCCCGGCGAAACTTGCCCCAGAAGTCGATTTCCCAACTGGCGGTGAGCCCGGTCTGGGAGAGCCAAAAATTATCGGGGGCACCCGAGCCGGAGGTTGGACTGGTTTGACTGAGGCGATTTTTGGTCACTTCGCCGACGGCTTTTTGGGACTGGGGATAAAGCTCACCAATCGCGACGCCCAGTTGAGCCTTCGCTCCCAGGACGCGCACCCCGGCGATGCGCAAGGACAGGTTTTGCTGGTATGCGTCCTGGATTAGCTTATCTAGAACGGGGTCGTTGAAGGATTGCCACCAGTCCCGGTACTCCTCTGTCTTTGTGTTGATCTGCTTATAGCTGCCCGTCTCCAGCCAATTTGACATCACAGTGCTGTCAGGTTTGGAAAAATCCGGCCCCACCTTAACGCACCCGGAAGCCCATAAAGCCATGATCCCCATGGCTATCACGAAAAGACTTATCCGTCTGAAGCGGATCTCATTGCCCATAGGTCCGGTCACTTGGCCTCGTTCCTCAAACCCGGGTCGAGCCGCGGGGGAGATAGGTCGAAACTGGAGATTTATTATAGCCTATCGAAAGATGCAGCGATTTTCTTAAATATCAAAACCATAAAAGCATAAAAACTCGCAAGTTCAATAAGTTAAATTATGAGCTTCTCAGAGCTGCATGAGATGATGGACACAACTTGAGCCTCTCCCGTTACCGGGACTCATTCTATTCCACATTGACATAAAATTCCAAAGATAATTCTTTTTAATCAGGCTCTCGTGAATGACAGACCAGCGGTTGGCGAGAGAGGACCCGGAAAAAATCTAAATCTCGGGTGCTTGTTTTGTTTCCCGGCCGTGATTACGTAAAGATAAACGACCGGGACCCTTCGTTGCGGCAGGGCCAGGGTGGCTTTAAATGGCCCCGTCCCTTTCACCCGGAGATCATGCCAGGCGAGGCGCCAGACTGCGTCGGTATCCCGGTTCGGGAGCGGAAAATCTTTAATCAGCAGGAGGATGCATGACCACCTATCTGATCATCGGTAATGGTGTGGCCGGTAATGCCGCCGCGGAAAATATACGGAAATTTGATCCGGAAGGCAAAATCGCTATTTTCTCCAAGGAGGACCGGCCCTTTTATTATTTGCCCGCTCTGCCGGAATATGTGGCCGGGGACAAGCAAGCGGACAAGATCATCATCCATCCCCAGGCCTGGTATGACCAGCACCGGATTGAGCTGCATCTTGCCACCACGGTTACCAAGATCGATGCGGCCCAGAAATTTGTGGAGACCGATAAGGGAGAGCGATTTACTTTCGACAAGCTGCTCCTGGCTACCGGTGGCAAGTCTTTTGTTCCGCCCATGAAGGGGGCCGACTCTCCGAAGGTCTTTACCCTGAAAACCCTGGCCGACGCCGACCGTATCAAAGAAGAGGCGGCCAAGGCCAAAACCGCGGTGCTCATCGGCGGTGGTCTTTTGGGGCTTGAGGCCGGCAACGGCCTGCGCAAGATGAATCTTTCGGTTATTGTGGTGGAGTTTTTCCCCCGGCTCCTGCCCAGGCAGATGGATGTGGCCGGTGCGGGCATCCTCCAGAGCCAGATGGAGGACATGGGATTTAGCTTTCATCTCGGAGCGATTACCGAAGAGATCGTCGCCACGCCGGTTGGTCTGCAGGTCTGCTTGAAAGGCGGTGATAAAATCATGGGCGACCTGGTGCTCATTTCCGCCGGAGTGCGACCGGACCTCAGCCTGGCACAAGCCCTGGGATTGGATATGGATAAGGGGGTCAAGGTGGATGACACCATGAAAACCTCCCGGGACGATGTGTACGCCGCGGGGGACCTCATCGAGCACCGGGGCCGCGTTTACGGCATCTGGCCCGCGGCCCTGGAGCAGGGTAAGGTGGCCGGCGCGGCTATGGCGGGTCACGAAGCCAAATATGAGGGCACTTTGCCGTCCAATGTCCTGAAGGTGGTGGGGATCGATTTGGTGGCCGCCGGCGACATCGATGCCGACGGCAAGCTGGAAGCCATCGTCCACAAGGATAAGGTTAAAAAGACGTATCGTAAGTTAGTGATTCAGGATAATTGCCTGGTGGGAGCCATTCTTTTGGGTGATATTCGGGGCAGCGGCGAAATCGAGGTCGCCATCAAAAAGAGAAAGGATATCAGCGCCCTGAAAAGTGACCTGGCTAAGCCGGATTTCGACTTTAAACTGCTTTAGGGTAGGTGGGAAAATGGCCGGTAGAGGCCACCGATTAACGATATGAAGAAAAGGAGCCTGTTATGGAACTGCCCGTATATGTCACCGTTGAGGAAGTGCAGCGAGTCTGCAAGGCGCTCAACCTTAGGGATTGGACCAAAGTGACGGATGGCAAAGTGCTGCCTGAAGAGGCCGGGGTAATTCTCAGGGCGGTTAATACCGGCGGCATGAGCATCCCCCTGGAAGACTTCATCATCGGCCTGGAAGTGGAACTGGAACACGGCACGCGATTTAAGGACGCCAATGTCACCAACAATCATCCTCTGTTGACGGGGAAGATTGTCCTGGCGCACCTCAAGGAGACCATGGACTATTACCAGCGCCTGGACGTGGCCGAATTGGAGGGGGACCTTCTGAAAGCCATGGCGGTCAAGGACCTGAACAAGGCCGCGGACAAGTACCGGAAACTGCTCAAGGCCAAATTGGCCCTGGCCCAGGCCGAAGCCCGGGAAATGCCGTAAAGGAATTGAGGGAGGGAGCCAGGGGCTTTTCGTATGTGCCCCTGCCCCCTCGCCTCAATAAATCAGCCAGCTTTTCCCCGGGGCACCGGGCAGCCCGGGCCGGAGCGAAAGTGTAGCGATTTGGCCACCAGGGCCTCCAGCCTTTGGCGGGCCGCGGGGGAAAGGCCCAGGCCGGCAATATCGGCCTGGAATTCAGCCGGGGTGCCATAGCCCGCGATGTAGCCGTTCACCCGGGCCGCGGCAGTGGATGACACCAGCGCCTCACGGGTTGGGTACATGGCGCTGAATTCGGCCAGCAGGTCCGGCATCTGCCGCAGGAAGTATTTCTGATGGTAGTCCTCGGCCAGGGTGAAGGCGCCGGCCGGGAGGATTTCGGTGTAGACCGTGCTCTTCAACCGGACCGCCACCTGCTGCCGTGTTTTCAGGGCCAACGCCTTTTGCCGGTCATTGTGATAAAAGATGGCCGCTTTGTATTGGGAACTCCAAGCGGCCTGGCCGGGCTGGTGGCTGCGCCAGAAGATATCCAGCAATTTCTCGTAGGAAATGATGGCCGGATCGTAGTCGATCTCGACGGTCTCGGTGTGGTCGCCGAGGTTGTGATAAGTGGGGTTTGGCTTGGCGCCGCCCGTGTATCCTACCCGGGTGCGAATCACGCCGTGGATGGCCCCGAACTGGGCATCCGGACCCCAGAATCAGCCATGAGCGAAGGTGGCAGTTGCCGTTCTGGCGGGAACTGCGGCATCAACGGGCGGAATTTTGGTAGCCGGAGATAACGTCGCCGGTTGCATAGATAATATGGTCCTTTCTTGATTGCCTTGATTAGGCAAGCCTGCCAGGCTCACGCCGGGACAACAAAACGCAGCTAACGCCAAGCCGATCGGTAAAAGCCGGGCGAGAGTCAGCCAATTAAGCCTCATGGATAACTTCCTTTTCTCCTGGAACCTCTAGCTAAGGCACCCGGTCTCGAGAGCATTGAAGGTGCGGCACCTTACTTATTGGGTGTTCTAAACAAAATTATAGCCATGCTTTGAGTGCAAAGCAAGGTCTAGTAAGGAAAAGGTTGAGGGCGGGGATACCCCGCCCCTGAAGATGGCGCCCAAGCAGAGCTTGGGCGGAAAATGACCTTCCTAAGTACAATCGGGGAACGAGGGCGTAAAGGCGTGCTGGCGTGCGTGGGGCAGTTGCGGAGAGAAAAATCAGAAAGTCAAGATGGTGAAACCGGCCTCCAGATAGCGTCCCAGACTGGGGTGGCCGCTCGTGTCGTCCAGGAGGCGCAACCCTTGGGCCTGGACCTCGGCCAAGGACCCGGTCTTGGTAGCGCAGGCCCGGCAGACCCCTTCGATCAACCCGGCTTCCTTGGTTTTCATCTACAGGGGATAAAAAGGGTTCTCAGGGCGATTCAGGTCTTTAAGCAGTTTGGTGGCCTGGCCTTCGATGATGATTTTGGCTTCGCCGGCCTGATCCCTTAAATCGAGGGCGTTCAACAAGACGTGGGCGAAGCATATGATTTCACCTTGAAAGGCGACCAAGGCGATTTTAAGCATGCGCGCTTCCCGCGATTATCTCCCGGAGGGGGTCAAGTTCGCCCCAGGATTAGCCATCCAGGGCCCGATCCGCGTCCTGCTCCAGGACGGCGATGCGCTTTGTGACCATGGCCAACTCCCGGGCCAACAATTGGGCCCGGCAGCGCAAATCAGTCAGCTCTTCTTCCTCGGTGGCATACGACCTGGCAGCCGGGATGTCCCACCACATAGCCGGACCATAACCGGGGAATTCGTAATCGTTCTCTCGACGGTAGTCGCCCCATTCTCTACCACTGCGGGGACCTTGCTGCCACGGTCCCCAACTCTTGAAACCCGGCATACTTTATCCTCTCGGAGTATGGAGTAATTGACGACTCTAGGGCAGGAATATATTCCGCCCCCAATAATCCTTGATACTCCCATATCGTTTTTATCTTTATTTGTCAACTGTATCTGGAGTTTTTCCAGGCACCCAAGCTGCCCGCATATTTATCTAGAGATGCTTCGGGGTCAAAGGGTTAATTATCGCTACCTATCAAGCATTTTTAAGGATTTTCCCCGGATGGACTTGTCAGGCGACCGTTATATAGGATATAAAGCAAGCAAGATAGAAGACAAGTTGGAATTGGAATAAAAATATGAAACCCAGTTTTATAATGAGCAAATTCAAGTCGAGAGTGCTGGCCCTGGTGGTTGCGGCCACCCTTTTGTCTGGGTGCCAGGCCAAGCCGCCCCCGTTGAGTCCTGCGGCCGCCAGCTTCAAGCAAGAAATAACCACTTGCCTCACCAATCTCTCCGCCGGTTTGATGGAACCGGTGGCCAAGAAAGACATGGCGGCAATTAACGCCGCGTTGGAGAAAGCTGAATCCCCGGCCGTCAAGTTGTGCCGGTTGTGTCCGTTTCAAGTCGGGGTCTTGAGCCCGTTAGGCGAGGTCTTGGCGACATACCCTCCCAGGTCGGGTAATGGCACGAAAAATTACTCTAACTATGATCTGATTACCAAGGCCATCCATAGCAAGAAGATCCAGCAGCAGAAGTTCTTTCTGCAGAACGGCTCTGAACTCTATATTATTTGCGCCCCTCTCGTCCGAGAAAATAAGGTGATTGGTCTAATCGCCATTGCGATCAACTCCAAAGAGGCGGAAAAGAGGTGGGGCTTTCAGGCAAACGAGTTCCTGGGCTTGGATTTTAATTCTTAGGTCATAAACCGGATTGTTAAAGGATCCCCAATTGGCCACCTTCCCCCTGATCCAGGTTACCGTCTGCTTTTCAAACGATGGAACACTCTAGCGTGCCGGGGCGAGGCCATACTGTCGAGGTGCGCGGCGAGAGGGGGCAACGCCTTACCCTCGCCATCTCCGGCCGGCTCGCCCTGGATAACCTTTACTCCTTCAACGCTGAAGTCGAGACCCTCTTCCAGAAAATGATTCCGGCCGCACTGACGGTTGACCTGGCCGGCCTGGACTTTCTGGATAGCGCCGGGGCACTGGCTTTGATTGAACTGGAGAACCAGGCCCGGACCCGCTCCATAACCTATGAACTCGTGAACCCCAGTGACAAGGCCCGGGGGATCATGGGCCTTATCGACCCCAAAGCCCTCACCACCCCGCCACTGATCACCGACCGCAAGACCGGCAATTTCCTGGAACGGGTGGGTGATGAAACCCTGGCGGTTCTCTACGACTTCAAGCGGGTGTTGATCTTTTTGGGGGAACTTCTGGGAGCGCTGACTTACGCCCTGTTCCACCCCAGGTCGGTGCGTTGGGACGACGTGCTTTCTTACATGAAGCGGGCCGGAGTGGACGGGCTGCCCATTGTCGGTCTCATCAGCCTGCTTTTGGGCCTTATCTTGGCGTTCATGTCGTCGCTCCAACTCAAGCAGTTCGGGGCCAATATTTATGTGGCCTCATTGCTGGCGATTGCCATTGTCAAGGAATTGGGCCCCATCATGACCGCCATCCTGGTGGCCGGGCGCTCGGGATCGGCCTTTGCCGCCGAAATCGGCACCATGATGGTGAACGAGGAAGTGGACGCCCTTACCACCATGGGTTTCACCCCGGTGCGGTTCCTGGCCGTGCCCAAGGTCCTGGCGGCCATGATCGTGGTGCCCCTGCTCACGCTTTATGCCGACCTCTTTGGCATCCTGGGCGGCTTGATCGTGGGCGTCATGGGGCTCGACCTGACGGTTTACACCTATTTGAAGGCAACCCAACAGAGCCTCAGTCTCCTGGATATCATTACCAGCCTGATCAAATCCGGGGTCTTTGCCGTGCTGATCGCCGGGATCGGCTGCCAGCGCGGCTTTGAAGTCAGAGGTGGGGCCGAGGCTGTAGGCTCCGCCACCACCTCCGCGGTGGTCGCGGCAATTTTTCTGATTATCGTTACTGATTCGGCTTTTGCCTTAGTTTTTCAGTACCTGCATATATGAGGCGGAGTTCAGTCGGGGCCAGACTTTTTCAAGAAACGGGTGCAATGGTAAACAATTCTTCTCCCCCCCCAGTCATCGTAGTGGACCAATTGACCGCCCGCTTCGGGGATAATACTATCTTTGACCGGGTGAGTTTTCAGGTCAATCAGGGGGAAATCCTGGTGATCCTGGGAGGCAGCGGCTGCGGCAAGTCCACCATGCTGAAGCACATGATCGGCCTCTATAAGCCTGCCGCGGGCAAAGTCCTGCTCAGCGGCGTCAATATCAATACTTATGACGACCGGATCTTACGCCAGGTGCGTATGAATCTCGGGGTTCTGTTCCAATCCGGGGCGCTGTTCGGCTCCATGACCCTGGCGGAAAACGTGTCTTTGCCTATTTACGAATACACTGACCTGGACCCAGCCACCATCGAACTTATCGTCAGGATGAAGTTGGGCCTGGTAAGCCTGGCTGGTTACGAGAACCACCTCCCCTCGGAGATTTCCGGGGGCATGAAAAAGCGGGCGGGGCTGGCCCGGGCCATGGCCCTGGACCCCACGGTCCTCTTTTTCGATGAGCCCTCCGCCGGGCTGGACCCTATCTCGTCGGTGGAACTGGACAATTTGATCAAAAGCATTAATACCGGGATGGGAACCACCATGGTCATCGTCACTCACGAACTGGAATCCATTTTTAACATCGCCCACCGGGTGATCATGCTGGATAAGGGCGCCAAGGGCATCATTGCCGAAGGCGATCCCCGGGAACTCAAGGACCACTCCACCGACCCCCGGGTGGTGAACTTCTTTAATCGCCGTCCGGCTGCCGAAGCCCCGCCCCAAGGAACGTAACATGGCCAGACAAGGTACCAACCTGACTATCGGGATCTTTGTGATCCTGGGTGTTGTCCTGGGTGTCGTCGCCGTCATCTGGGTGGGCGCCACCAGCTACTTCCAGAAGGGCGATACCTACATCTCTTATTTTGATGAGTCGGTCCAGGGCCTCCAGGTAGATTCCGCCGTCAAGTTTCGGGGCGTGGAAGTGGGCCGGGTGGAAGCCATCCGGGTGGCCCCGGATAACCGCCTCATTGGCGTGGTTATGAAGATCAACATGCGGGATAGCCTGCAAACAGATGGCGTGGCCACACTCAAGGCAGCAGGGATTACCGGCATCATGTTTATGGAGCTGAACCTTAAACAACCCGGGGAACCGGACCTTTCTCCCAAGATCGACTTTCCGTCGGAATATCCCATTATTCCGACCCGCCCCTCCGAAATCCAGCGGCTGATGACCGGCATCAATGACATCGTGAAAAAGTTCAACGAGATTGATACCAAAGGCATCTCCACCCAATTGATCGCCACCACCAAGGCCATGGAAGACCTTTTCAAAGGCAAAGAGTTGAAGAGCATTATGGCACGGGTGGATGGCGCCGCGGGCAACCTGGAACGGCTCACCTCCCGGGCGGACCAAGCGCTGGCCGACGCTGCGTTGGATAAAACCCTGGCAGAGGCCAGGGATGCTCTCAAAGGCGCCCGCATCATGTTGGGCACCGTCAATGATCAGGTCCTGGCCATGCAACTGCCGGCTACCCTGAACGAGACCCGGGACCTGGCCCGTTCTTTACAAAGCACCGGCAATAACCTGCGGCAGAGTTCCGAGACCCTGGAGATGTTGCTCCAGAGACTCTATGACCGCCCCTCGGACCTCTTGTTCGGCAAGCCCCCTATAAAGAGGTGGAATGAATGAAGGCCATGACAGACGTGATGCCCGCGGCTTGTTCCCCTGCGAACTCGCCCCCCTGCCGGTTGACGACGCAGGTCTGGCTCCTGTCGCTGCTGCTGCCGGTGCTGGTTTTGCTGGCAGTCGGGTGCGGCAAACCGCCCATGCTGGTGCACCAGTATATCCTGGAATATCCCGCGCCGGTGCTGAGCGGGAAAACCAAAAGCCCGGAGGCCGTCAAGGTGGGTCTGTTCACCGTGGCCCAGGCCTTCAATACCAATAATATGGTCTACCAGCCCCAGCCCTATAAGAGTGAGACCTATAATTACAGCCGCTGGCGGGCCAATCCCGGCTATCTGGTCACCGACTATCTCCTCCGTGACTTCAGGGATTCCCATCTGTTCACCGCGGTGTTCGGACCCGGCAGCAATGGCAAATTCCGCTACTTTCTGGAAGGCGGGGTGGAGGAATTTCAAGAGGTGGATGAGCCCGACGGCTGGAAGGCTGTGCTGGCTATGACGGTCACTCTTCTGGATGTCAGCTACGAAGAGCTGCCGCAGCGGGTGGTTTTTCAGAAAAACTACCGGGCCGCGGAACCTATGCCCGATAAGACCCCCCAGGGGCTGGCCCAAGCTATGAGCCGGGCCATGGAACACCTCTCGGCCCGCATTATTACTGATACCTACGAGGCTACCCGGAAAAGAAGTGCCCGGAAGTAACCTTCGAAGGTGGACACGCAGGTCCGCCCCTACCTCTTTAATAACCAGGCGACCCACGTGAAGCTTATGTCCGGAGGGAGCTCGGGATGGGAGAATTCCCGGACTACGCGGTGGTCGAGCGACCAGCCCAGCTTCTGGTAGCTTGCCAATAAGGGGTTTTCCTGGTTAGCGCGAAACCCCGAGAGGATGAGGCCGCCATCCGCCAGGCGGTCCAATTCCGACACTTTATCCCGCTGGACTTCCCAGGGCAGATTGGCCACCACGACGTCGAAGCGTGCTTTCAGGCACTCGGTGGAGCCCTGCGCCACCCTGATCGAATCAGCCAACCCATTTTCCCGGGCGTTCTCAAAAGTGGCCAGGGCCGCCCCCCAAGCAAGATCAACTCCCACTACCAGGGGCACTTTAAGGGCTGCAGCCGCCAGGCTTATTACACCGGCGCCACACCCCACATCGAGCAATCTGTCCGGAGATTCAGTGGTTAGCGCTTGCCGCAGTAAGTCCAGACAGAGGCGGGTGGTGGGATGGCCCGGAGGAAAGGCCTCACCAGGGTGCACCACCAAAACTTGTTCTTTTAACTCAGTCGGATGCGGTTGACGGCGGGAACACAGCACCAGGTGAGAAGACAAGCGATACGACCAACCTGAGAAGTTTGATGTCGCCATGGGGATTATGCCAACGAACCAGGCACTTGTGAAGGCGCCAGTGGCGTCCGGTCTTTTCGCACCCAGACATTATAGCAATCATCCTGCTTTTCCCAAGCCAGGACATCATTGCCGGACCGCTCCACGATAATCAATAAATCCCGGAGGGTATCGCGGTCACTCAGGCAAATTTTCAAAATTGCTCCGGCTGCCATCTGGGCCAGGGTGGATTTGTACAAGGCCAGGCTGAAGGGAATCAGCACCCCGGAAATATCCAGGTTTTGGTCAGATTTCATGGGAGTAACCCGCGTTGCCGCAGTCGACGGCAATCTTTGCCAAACACCATACATTGTTTTCATGGTTGTGCCCAAGGTGGGCTTGTGTTATTTTAGATGTTAAAACAAGTGTTAAGATAACCGAGAGCATGCCATGCATGATCAAAAGATCAACCGGTATTGGAAAGAAATTATTAATACCATGAACGACGGCCTCATGGTGGTGAGCCCGGATGGCACCATGCTCATGGTGAATCAGGCCTTCGAGAAAATTGTGGGATACAGCCGGGAGGAACTTATCGGCCGTTCCTGTACCATGTTGAGCTGTGACACGTGCGCCACCGCCCGTTCGGAAGGCAAAGGCCAGTGGTGCCACCTCTTTGAGCAAGGGGCGGCCACGCGTAAGTCCTGCCTGCTGATGCGTAAAGATGGTTCTTATGTTCATACCCTGAAAAATGCCGCCATCTTACGGGACGAAGCCGGGCAAGTGCTGGGCGCGGTGGAAACGCTCACTGATATTTCGGAAATGGACAAGCGGGATGAGCAGATCCACCATCTCTCCAAGCTTATGGATACGTCCGGCGACTTTCATGGTTTGGTGGGGAAATCTCCCACCATGCAGCAAGTCTTTGAACTCACCCAAAAGGCCGCCCAAAGCGAGGCCCCGGTGATTATTTTCGGCGAGAGCGGCACCGGCAAAGAACTGGTGGCCCACGCTATTCATGCCCTGGGCCGGAGGCGGGAGGGGCCGTTCATCACCTGCAATTGCGCCGCGCTCAATGAGGCCTTGCTGGAAAGCGAACTCTTCGGGCATGTCAAAGGGGCCTTTACCGGGGCCTATACCCATCGCCAGGGCCGGTTTGAGGCCGCCCACCGGGGAGATATCTTCCTGGATGAGGTCGGCGATATCCCGCCGGCTATCCAGGTTAAACTCTTACGCGTCCTGGAGAGCAAGCAGTTTGAGCGGGTGGGGGACCATCGGCCCATCTATGCCGATGCCCGCATCATTACCGCGACCCATCGCGACCTGGAATCTCTGGTGTCGGCAGGGACTTTCCGGGAAGACCTGTTTTTCCGCATCAATGTCATTCCCATACATTTGCCGCCGCTCAAGGGACGTCTGGAGGACCTCCCCTTATTAGTGGATCATTTCCTCACCAGGTTGCGCCAGCGCAGCGGCAAGCCCATAACCGGCCTCACCCGGGAGGCCATGAAGCTGCTCCTGGACCATCCCTGGCCGGGCAATGTGCGGGAACTCAAAGGTGCGCTGGAGTATGCCTTTGTGGTGGCCGAAACCGGTCTCATCGCACCTGAACACCTGCCGCCTAAGCTCAGTTCCCGGGAAGTCTCCCCGACAACTCCCCCAGAGGCGAGGGGAACCCCGGATTCCGATGAAAAAACTGCTTTGATCGATGCCTTACGGCAGGCCGGCGGCAACCAGTCCCAAGCCGCGGCCCTCTTGGGGGTCAGCCGGGTCACCGTTTGGCACCGCATGAAAAAATACGGCATCGACGTGCACAAACTGGTTACTGTTTGATACCTTTTTATCTCTGCGCCCTCAGCGTCTCTGCGGTTAATCATTGTTCACCGCAGAGGCGCAGAGAGTCCCATGTTCCTTACTTAAGTTGCGGCGTATATTTTAATAAACCGCGGTGGATTTGGCGCTGGTCATCTCAACAATCAACCGCCCGGCCTTAACCAATTCTACTCCCTGGATCAAGTCAGCCTGACTGATCTTGCGCTCCTCGAGGCAGGGAATTCAGACCAGGAATGATCCGCCGTTGGCAACGTAGTTGTCAACCAGCGTCTTCAATGGGGTCAAGCCGGGAAAGGTAACATCATCGGCATAGCCCTTTTTGGCCAGATACACGCCATTACCCTGCAAGACCACCACGGCTTCCACGTCCATGGATTGGGCCGCATTGGCCAACAGCAAGGGAAAGATGGCGCGTTCCGGGTCCTCCCCCGCATGGGTGGAGATCAGAACAATTTTTTCTTTTTCTTCCGACATGCTTGGCTCTCCTTTTTTTCCTGAAGTATGAGTTATCGCCGGGCTGGGCCGCAATGGGGCATGGTTGGCGGCCTCTTTCTGTAAAACCACTAGAGCACTAAGTTGACCAGTGACGGCCCACCAGGCTGGCCAGGTCTTCCACGGGCAGTCCTGCCTTGAGCAGGTTGGCCAGGCAGATAGGGCAGAAGGTGACCACCGGAGCGCCGCTCTTTTTCAGTTCTTCCACCCGCCGGCCGAGGATCTCCCGGTTCAGGGCCGGAGACACCGACTCCGCCGGGCCGCCGCAGCAAGAGGTGAACTCGCCGCAGTTGCGCACCTCGACGAACGGCAGGCCCAGATTGGTGAGCACCTGCCGGGGCGCGTCCGAAAGTTTTAGGTATCTGCCATAAAAACACGGGTCGTGGATGGCCACTGGCGGCTTACCGTTGCTGCCGCTGACCGGCTTCGGTTGGAGCAGGGCAAAATAAGGCTGCACGTCGAAGCTTACCCCGATGTATTTCGGATAAAGCTCTTTTAAGGCATAGGTGGTATGGGGGTCAACGGTGATGATTTTGTCGACGCCGTGGAGCTTCAGGGTCCTGGCCACGAACCGGGCATGTTCCTCAAAGCCCTTCTGATCCCCCAGATCATAGAGCAGGATGCCGCTGTAGAAGTCCATATCGGGGTTATAGAAGAAGCCTACCCCGGAGTTCGACAGTAACCGGTGGATGGTCTGCAGAATGCCGTTAAACTGCTTCCTTTCCGCCTTGGAGGTCAGAAGGGAAAAACCCCACCCAACCAGAAAGCTGGGGAAATAACGGGAAAAGCGGCTAAACCGCAGATAGTCGGCCCAGCGGGTGCCTTCCAGGCGCGAAAGAACGCTGGTGGTAGCTTCAATATACGGGATAGACTGGTACATCAGACCGGTGAAAAGCAAGGCATCCCCCGGCCGCCGAGTAAAGCCGGGGGAGCCTTTCCACCAGGTATTGATCTTAGAACCGGGAGCCCCGAAAGGATTGCGGGTCTTCCTGATATTGATGGCGATGAGGTTGATGATATCCGCGGGCGTAAACATCTCAGGCCCTCCTTGCCTGCGCCACCACATAGCGGCGCAATCCCAGGATGAGTTCGCCGGGGTTGGCCTGGCGGGGACAGGTCTGGGTGCAGAGCCCGCAGTGCAGACACCGCCATAAATCCTGGGCGTGCTGGAGAATTTTTTCCCTGGATCCTACCTGGACATAGCGAATCAGCTTCCGGGGAAAATGCTCAAAGATAAGGGGACAGATGGCGGCACAGGTGCCGCAGTTGAAACACGTGAGGGCCGTGTCCACTCCGTAAGATTTGAGCTCTTCAGCAAAATCGGGATTGACTAAAGCCATGATCGATCCTCTCGCCAAGCTGCGCTTTTACTCAACAGCACCCGGTGCAGTTTCTTCGGCCACCGGTTGGCCCAGTTTGTAGCGATAATAGCCGCCAGCCTTGGGTCCTTCCAGAATTTCTCCGTATTTCTTTAGCGAAGCCACGTACCAGAGCACCTCGGATGCGGGCAAGCCCGTGGCCGCAGCGATCTCGGGCACTGTCAGCTCGACCCCGGCCAGGTGCTCTTTGATGGCTTTCACCGCTTGCCGCTGCTCTTTCATCCGGGCAGTGGCCGCGACAATCTGTTCTTTGCGGGCCGCTTTAAGGGCTTTCAGGGCCTCTTTCCGAGATTCGGTTTCTTGGTCAGACATCGTAAGACCCCACAGAATGTAGCGCCGGCGCCCTCGCCGGCGCAGGAACCGCCGAGGGCGGCGGTTCTACAATTAAACTCACGCCCCTTCCAGGTACTCGTCTGAGACGATCATATCCACCATGGCTTCGAACTGCTTCAAGGTCCAGCCTTGCACGTTGATAGCGTTTTCCGGGCAGACCGCCACACAGGCGCCGCAGCCCAGGCACAGGGCAGGGTTGACTTGGGCCCGCCGGACCTTTTGGCCGTCCACCACCTGCTCCACCATGGTCAGGGCGCCTTCGGCCAGGCAAGCCTCGACACAAGCGCCGGTGCCGGTACACTGGCTGAGATCAACTTCGGCCACAAACGGGTCAAGTTCAACGTAGCCCCGGGTGAGAATCGCCGCGGACTTGACTGCCGCCGCGGCTGCCGCGGCGCAGGTCTCCCCCACGTCAAAGGGGGCCTGGCAGGTCCCGGCCAGATAGATCCCGGCTACGGAGACTTCCACCGGACGCAGCTTGGGGTGCACCTCTTGCAGGAAGCGGTCCGCGCCCACGGGAATCTTCAGCTTTTCCACCAGGCCGGCGATGTTGTTGGGCTCCTGGCCCACCGCCAGCACCACCAGGTCCACCGGCACTTCCAGTTCCTCGCCAAAGGTCAGGACATCTTTTACCTGGACCAGGAGCGGTTGCCCCGTAGCATGGGGATTCCTCAGGACCTGGGGCTCCTCTCCTGCCTCGAAGCGGAAAAACATCACCTGATTCTGGGCCGCCTGAGTGTAAAGTTCCTCCTGGCCCCGGCCATAGGTGCGGATGTCCCGGTAGAAATCAAAGACCCGGGTTTGGGGATAGTTTTCCCGGATGAGGTTGGCGGCGTAAAGCGTTGCGCTGCAACAGGTGCGGGAGCAGTACTCATTTAAATAACCGCCGGCGTTTTCCTCATGGATGCCCGGAATCTGGCGGCTGCCCACGCAGTGGATCATGGCCAGGTTGTGGATGGAGCGGCCGTTTAACGCCAGAGCACCGTCGCTCTCCCCCGCTATCGCCATCAGGCGGATGAATTCCGGCAGGGTGACCACTTCGGGAAAATCCTGATAGCCGTATTCGCCTTGCCGGGGTTGGTAGGGCCGGAAACCCGTGGCCAGGACAATGACCCCGGCGTTTAGGTCAAGCTCTGCCTGGCTTTCCGGGATCATTGCGGGCATGACGCCCACAAAGGGCACGTATGCGCCCAGACCCAAGCCGGATTGGCTCAGTCGTTCCAGCTTGTCGGCAAAGGCCGCGCCTTCGGGAGGCCGCCGCACCACTCTGAGTTTGAAGTTGCCGATATAGCCCTCAAAGCTCTCGACCTCAGTACAGGTGTGCACCGTGATGGCCGGATTTTTCAGGACCGCAGTGGCGAGTTCGCTGATGATTTCGGCGGCGGTTTCACCGAATGGCGCCAGGCGGTCTAACTGGGCCACCTGCCCTCCCAGGAAGGGGCTTTTTTCCACAAGAACCACGTGCAGGCCTCTTTCGGCCAATTCCACGGCGCATTTAAGCCCGGCCACGCCGCCGCCGATCACCAGGGCCTGAGGCTGTACTTCGACCCGGATGGGCGTGAGCGACGTGAGCCAGCCGGCTTTGGCCGCAGCCGCGGCTACCAGGCGAGCAGCCTTTTTGGTGGCCTCAGGGCCATGATGCACCCAACTCACCTGCTCCCGCAGGTTGGCCTGCTCATAGACATAGGGATTCACCCCGGCCCGGGCCAGAGTTTGCCGGAAAGTGGTTTCATGCAGGCTGGGGGAACACGACGCCACCACCACCCGATCCACCAGGCCGCTTTTAAGATCCTCGATGATCAACTCCTGGCCGGGATCGGAGCACATGAACATATTGGACCGGGCCACCACCACCCCCGGCACCTTGCGGGCCTGCTCGCAAACCTTTTCCACGTCCACGGCATCGGATATATTGCCGCCGCAATAGCAGACGTAAACCCCCACTTTGCCAACAGGTGCGGATTCGGGGCGCTTGTTCGGCGTCATCAGTTCTTCTCCCAACCGAGACTCAACTTGCAGCCTTGGCGGTGCGGGCCGTCAGATACCGGGACGCCTCCATGGCCGCAGCACCCGCTTCCACGATGCTGTCCACGATATCTTTGGGGCCGGCCGCGGCCCCCGCGACAAAAACGCCGTCCAGATCGGTCAAAGTCGGGGCCAACTTGGGCTTCACGGTTTTAATGAACTTATCCGACCCGGTGGCCAGGGCGCAAAGGCTCTCGGGACTCCAGCCCGGCAGCATCCCTAAGGACAGCACGACCAGGTCGTGCTCAGTCAATTGCACCCCGCCTTCGGCTTCCTGGGATTCATACCGGACCAGAACGTTGCCGTTATCGCCTCGGTCCAGATAGGCCACCTTGCCTTTGACAAAATTGACCCCCATGGCCTGGGCGTTCTGGAAAAACTGCTCGTAGCCTTTGCCAAAGGCCCGGATATCCATGTAATAAATGGTGAGATCGGCCAGGGGCAAGGAGCCTGACAGGAGCATGGCCTGCTTGATGGCGTACATGCAGCAGACCCGGGAGCAATAAGGCACCCCCATGGACTGGTCCCGGGAGCCGGCGCACTGGATAAAGGCGACGTTATCCGGTTCCATACCGTCGGAAGGCCGCAGCGCCCGGTTGTAAGGGCCGTGGGGGGCCAGCAGCCGCTCCATCTGAAGGGCCGTAATCACATTGGGAATCGTGCCCTGGCCGTACTGGACCTTGTTTGAAAGCGGGGTTAACTCGAACCCGGTGGCGATCACCGCGGTGGCGGCCGTCAGGGTAAAATCTTCGGGAACCTGAATGTAGTTGACGGCCTGGGTGGGGCAAATCTTTTCGCAGCGGCCGCACAGGATACAATTCTCAGGATCGATCAGGGCCTTCTGGGGAATGGCGTTGGAGAAGGGAATGTAAATGGCCTTCCGGGCCGCAAATCCGCCTTGCTCGGCGTCGGGCACCAGCATAGGACATTGATACTCGCACTGGCGGCAGCCGATACACTTCACTTCGTCCACAAAGCGCGGTTTTTGGCGGATCGAAGCCGTTAAATCGCTCCCCTGCCGGGTCAAGGATTGCAACTCGCAGTAAGTGAAGATGGTAATGTTGGGGTGGTGGGCCGCAGCCGCCATCTTGGGGGTGGTGATGCAGCTGGAGCAATCCAGGGTGGGAAAGACCTTGGAGAGCCTGATCATCTTGCCCCCGATGGAGGCGTCTTTTTCCACCACCGCCACCGAGAAATCCTGGTCGGCGAGATTGAGAGCGGCCTCTAAGCCGGCGATCCCCCCGCCCAGGACCAGGGCGTCGTAATGCCTATTGTGCTGAACAGCCATACTTTGCTCCCAGAGAGCGGATTCGTTGCGACTTTTGCCTAGCAGCCAGGAACCCAGTTGGCCCACGCAGGCTTTTTGCCAGAGCCCGCGGGCTACCAACAACCTAAGCGGCGCTGGCCGCCGCGGCAGGCTTATCGTTGCCCGGAGGTCCCAACTCCGAGATGAGATCGTTCATCTGCCTGACTTCGTTGAGAAAGGCCCGGGTGCACACCGTGCAGATGGCCGTGAGGCGAACCCGGCGAATGTCCAGGCCGCGGGCCTTCATGAGCACATAGATGCGGTCAACGCGCTTGGCCAGGGCTTCATAGGCCCCCTCGTAGGGGCACTCCACGCCGCAGGACATGATAATGATGCCGGCGATGCCTTTGTCGAAGCAGTCCAGATAAAACTTCTCGGGGAAGAGCACCGCCGCCCGGACCCGCAGGATATAGGTGTTGGCGGGATAACTCTGATGCCCCTGGCCCACAGCGTCAGCCCCGGGATAAGCGCAGCTATCCTCAGCCAGAATCAGTATCTTTCCCGCATACTTTTCGGCCGCCATGAGGCCTCCGGGTTACTTTTTCCGGGTGATGAAAATGCGGTCGTAGCCGTCGGCGGCCAAAGCACCTAAAAATTCATGGCCCACTTTATTGGCCCAGAGAGGCATATCATTCTTGGTGCCGGGATCGTTAGAGAGCACTTCCAGGACCTCACCGACTTTTACCTTGCCGATGGCCTTTTTGGCTTCCATGAGCGGTCCCGGGCAGGCGCTGCCCCGGCAATCCACCACGGCCGCGGCTTTAAGCGTAGCAAGATCAATTGCCATCGTTAATCTCCTTTGGGGAAATCTTTTTAAAGAAAGAAGCAATATCAGTGCCAGGCGCTAAGGAAACCGGCAGGGTAAATTATCTAATTAATTTAGCAGGTTTTATTGAAGCGCGCCGATCGCCTAGTTAACGTCTGCTAAATACTATTTAACAAATGTTAATTTCTGTTAAGGCTGGAGGGTGGGAAGAGATTTAGGGCTTCCAGGGAAGGGGCCCTTGCCCCTGGCAGAGTTCCCGGAGGATAAGCTCCTTGATGGCGTCCCGGCTTAGGCGGTATTCCTGCAGGCTGCCGCCGAAGGGGTCTTGTACTGGCCGCTGCATCAGGCGATCACTGTACCCTTGGGGGATGGCCCGCTTCAGAGAATGCTCGGAAAGGTTGACCAGGAGGTGGTAATCCTGAAGATTGACCTCGGTAAGGCCTTTGGACCGTAAGCCTTTCGTATCCACGCCGATCTCCGCCAGCACCGCCTTGGTCTCCGGGGCCACCCACCCCAAGGGGTTGAGGCCGGCGGACGCCGCTTCCCAGCGCTGCCCGCAGAGGTGCCGGGTCAGGGCTTCGGCCATGATGCTGCGGCAAGAGTTCCCCAGGCAGATGAACAGGACCTTCGGTTTTATCATGCTCTTTCTCCCTGGCATCCTGGATCAATCGGCTTTACCTTAGACTAAACGCCCATGAACCATAAATGTCTCACCCCACGAATGAAAATCCCCCTGCCCCCCTTTTTCAAAGGGGGGTTCTAAAGTCCCCCTTTGGAAAAGGGGGATTTAGGTTTTCACGGCAAAAAGGAGATGCCATGACCCCGGCGATTGCCGCAGTGCTGGACAAGCTTGGCTGGATGCGGGACCAACAAATCTGGCCAAATGGGTTGCGCTACCTGTGGACCGACGCCTTTGGCGTGGTCCTTCTGGTATCCCTCTACCATGAACTCCAGGATGAGCAGTTCCTGGCAGAGGCCGAATGGGTAGCGGCCGAAGTCCAGCGAGTCCTGGGCCGCCCGCAAGGCATCCGTATCGGAGAGGCCCCGGACCGGGATGGCCAATACTTCCACTATCTGGGCATGTGGCTCTACGCCCTGGGCCGCCTGGGACAAATCAAGCCGGGCTACCGCGACCGGGCCCTGGAATTGGTGCGTCAGATTCACCCCCGCTTTGTCATACCGGGGACCGGCGTCTGGTGGAAGATGGCGGAGGACCTGAGCGCCCCGTATCCCGGTTATGGCCTGGGGGGCCTGGATCATTTCCATGGCTATGTGGTCTACCGCACCCTGGACGCGAGAGTGCTGGCCGCGGAGATTGCCGAGATGCGGGAGTTGGTGGAACGGAGCTATCGGTCCATGACGATCGACCAGGACCTGGGAATCGGGATGATGCTTTGGTTCACCCACTTCTTCCCGGATGAGCCCTGGGCCGTCCTCCAGCGGCAGCGGTGCCTCGACACCCTGGAGACCATGTGGGTCGACCCGCCAGGCTACTTCTGCCGCCATCCGGGTCTGGGCCACGTCAAGTTCGCGTTCACCAACTACGGCGTCTCTTTGGGCCTCCAGGCCGTGGGAATGCTGCCGGATCGGGTGCAGCGGCTCCACGACTTCTTCCGTACCTACCAGTCCGGGGATGAATACGATACCGAGGCCATCACCCACGTCATGGCCTGTACCGCCTGGTTCCCCGGGGAGTTTATTCTTGGGGGAAGAGGCTAAGGGCTTTTTCGTAAGTAGCCCTTACTCCCTCCCCCAAACCCCCACCCCCAATCCCTTACAGGGGGTTGGGAGGGGAGTTTGAGGGGAGGGTGGGGGACTCTCGTCCCCCA
>Ga0265296_1000146_pt1 | contig 140720 bp, 141 predicted proteins | sample MunlanPumphouse1_FD_189073 | JGI IMG/M metagenome (GOLD analysis project Ga0265296, IMG submission 189073) | Groundwater microbial communities from a municipal landfill in Southern Ontario, Canada - Pumphouse #1 | ecosystem: Environmental > Aquatic > Deep subsurface > Groundwater | place...
GATATACCGGTTTGCTGACATTAGTTTGCCTCCTTAATCGTTAGTAGCATAACAATGTAAGGAGGCACTGTACCTTAGATCTTTTGGTCGAATTTACGTCTACAGGGATACCATTTCTACAGAGCCCCTTTTTCGGTGATTATAAACCGTTGGAAACACAACAGGTACATTTGTCATGCATTAGCATAACACGGGTGACTGATGTACTGGAATGAAAAAATAGAGACCCTGAAACCTGATGCTTTACACGAACTTCAGCTCAAACGACTGAAAAAAACACTGAAGCAGGCACAGAATATTGAGTTTTACCGCAGACAATTCAAGAATGCCGGCCTCAAATTCACGGTAAAAACCCTCGAAGATATTAAAAAAATTCCGTTTACCCGTAAGCAGGATCTCAGGGATGGGTACCCGTTTGGTTTTTTTGCAGTACCTCTTAAAAAGGTAGTACGTATTCACACAACATCCGGCACAACAGGAAAACCAACCGTTGTGGGGTATACAAGAAAAGATCTCGATACCTGGTCCGATCTCATCGCCAGGAACATGACTATGGTGGGCATAACCGATGAGGATATTTTCCAGAATATGGTCAATTATGGAATGTTCACCGGGGGTCTCGGATTCCATTACGGCGCAGAAAAGATCGGGATGACGGTAATTCCCAGTGCAACAGGCAATACCAAACGACAGATTGAGATGATAAACGATTTCGGGGTCACTGCAATTCACTGTACACCAAGTTATGCAATGCACCTGTCAGAAGTGGCCGAAGAGATGGGAACGCAGCTTGACAGCCTGAAAACCGGACTGTTCGGGGCAGAATCATGGTCCGAGAGTACCCGTAAATCCCTGGAAGCCCGGCTTGGCGTCACGGCATACGATTCCTACGGGTTGAGCGAGCTCTTCGGTCCCGGTGTAGCTTTCGAGTGCCCTGAACGAAACGGTCTTCATATCTGGCATGATAGTTACCTTGTGGAGATCATCGACCCGAATACCGGCGAACAGGTTGCCGATGGTGAACGCGGAGAACTCGTAGTGACACCGCTTGTAAAAGAGGCAATGCCCCTGGTGAGGTACCGCACGGGTGATATCACGATGCTGATGGAAGATGGATGCCTGTGCAGGAGAGGGGCAAAAATTGCACGGATAACCGGAAGGAGTGACGATATGCTGGTCATCCGGGGAATTAATGTATTCCCGTCCCAGATTGAACATGTGCTCCTCAGGATTCCTGAAGTAGGCAATCAATTTATGGTATATATCGACAGAATAAATCATCTGGACGAGATGATCGTCGAGGTTGAGATTAACCGGGAATTCTTCAGCGGTGAGCTGGCAGATCTCGCTAAGCTCCAGAAGAAAGTGGTCAAGGAGCTGCGTGATACGCTTGAATTGCGAACGACCGTCACTCTTGTGGAACCGGGATCTCTTCCCCGGTTTGAAGGAAAATCAAAACGAGTGATTGACCGGAGAGAGGCAGAATGACATACTGGGATCCACGCATTGAAAAGATACCCCAAGCAGACCTCAAGAAAATGCAGTATAAACTACTGAAGAGTCTTGTATACCGGCTGTATAGTTTCTCACCATTTTATCATGACCGCATGAAGGAACAGAAAGTGCATCCTGACGACATCCGGGATATTTCGGATGTACGGAAATTGCCTTTCATGTTCAAACGCGACCTGCGGGACAATTACCCGGACAGACTCTTTACTGCATCGCAGGACGAGCTTGTCAGATACCATGTTTCTTCGGGGACAACCGGTAAACCAACCGTTGTCGGATACACACAGAACGATGTGGACATCTGGACAACCTCGCTTGCGCGGGGCCTTACATCCATTGGATTGGGAAGGGGCGACGTCATCCAGGTGAGTTATGGGTATGGACTGTTCACCGGGGGCCTCGGGATGCATTATGGTGCAGAACGGATTGGTGCTACCGTATTACCTACAAGTGTCGGAAACACGGAGCGGCAGATCGAGCTCATGCAGGATCTGAAAGCCACGGCAATTGCCTGCACTCCCTCGTACCTGCTCCATATCGGGGAAGTTGCAGAAAAGATGGGCATAAGTATAAAAAACGACACGTGCCTTAAGACGGGTATCCTGGGTGCCGAGCCATGGACGGAGAGTATGCGTACCCGTATTGAAGACTGGCTGGGAATCAAGGCTTTTGATATTTATGGAACCAGTGAACTTTCCGGGCCAATGTATACAGAATGCGCCGAACAACAGGGTTTCCATATCTGGTCGGATATTGCGCTTGTAGAAATTATCGATCCCAAGACGGAAGAGCCACTGGAAGCCGGGGAGAAAGGGGAGGTTACCATCACCATGCTCCAGAAGGAAGCACTCCCGATGATAAGGTACCGGATAGGGGATATTTCTTCAATGGAAGACGGAGTCTGCTCCTGCGGAAGAACCCACCCGAGGATCCGGCGTATCCAGGGTCGTGTCGATGACATGCTGATCATCAGGGGAATTAACGTATTCCCCTCGCAGGTGGAATACACGCTGATGACGATTCCTGAAGTAGGGCAGCATTTCCAGATCATTGTCGAGCGCAAAGGAGCCCTTGATGATATGCTGGTGCGGGTCGAGCTCAACAAGGGATCCTTCAGTGATAAAATCAATGATCTCATGCAGATACGGCAGAACGTTGAACACCGGCTCAGGAACGCACTGAACGTGAATGCAGAGGTAGAACTTGTCGAGCCAGGTTCATTACCCCGATTTGAAGGAAAATCGAAAAAAGTGATAGACAAGAGGTCGATGTAAATGGACACGCAGAAATTCGTGATCAGGCAGATATCGATATTCTCGGAAAACCGCCCGGGCAGGCTTGCGGCCATCGCTCATGCACTCGGTGAAGAGAAGATCAATATTCTGGCATTCAGTATTGCTGAAGCAAACGGTTTTGGAGTTGTCAGAGCTCTCGTTGATCACCCGGAAAAAGCGCATGACAAACTGCAGTCACAGGGATTTAATATCGCATTCACTGATGTAATCGCTGTTAAAATGAAAGATCAGCCGGGTGGCCTTTATGAAGTTGCAAAAATGCTTGGGGACAGCGGAATTAACATCGAGTATTCTTACGCATATTCAGGAAAAGAAGGAGCAGTGCTTATCCTCAGGGTAGATCATATTGAGGAAGCAATAAAAAAGATCAAAAATTCCGGGGCTGTCCTTCTCGAACGGTCCAGTTTCCACGGATAATTTCTCATTTTTTCTCCCATTTAATCAGTTCCGAGACCACGGAAAGGGTACTCCCTCTTCGGATCTCTTCCCGGATCCGTTCCTCGTTTTTCCGGACTTCCAGAGCCCGTCGTGCAACCTCGTAAGCTCTTTTGGCGGGGATTACCACAACGCCACTCTCATCACCGATTATCCAGTCTCCAGGAGAGACCTGCTGGCCGCAGCACCGGATCTCGGCGTTGATCTCCCCAAACCCCTTGGGTTCCCCGGCATTGGGTACAATCGCTTTTGCAAAGAGCGGGAATTTCATTGCCCTGATATCATCCACATCGCGCACTGCACCATCTATTACAACACCCGAAACACCTTTACTCATGCAGCTGAGTGTAGCAAGTTCCCCCCATGGCGCCACATGCGTGCACCCATCATTGTTTATGACAATAACATCCTTGGGCTGAGCGATATCGATTGCTTCAACCGGTTTTGCCCAGTCGCCGGCAACGGTCTGCACCGTTACCGCTTTACCAACCATCTTCACATTTCCTGAGATTGAGATGAGATCCTGCATCGCACCTTTCCGATGCATTGCATCGCTGACATTCGGAGAGGAGACCTGCATGAGAAGTTTATAAATTTCCTCATCGCGGGTGCGCATTTCCTTCCACTCAAGGGATGGGGCATCCATCTCCGCCCGGATCCGTTGCGTGGACCCCCGGACATCCGCGGAACGTACAATCCATCCACCGACAATGACAATATCAGCACCATTTTTTACTGCATGCCCGGCCATTGCTGCATCAATTCCCCCGGCCACTGCAAGGGTTATATGGACATGATCGGACAGGTTGGTAAGCAACTCAATCGAACTTTTTCCGATCATCTGCTGATCGATTCCCACATGGGCACAAATGATGTCTACACCCAGCGATTCCAGCTGGTGTGCACGGGATACAGGATCGGCGACATTGATCAAATCTGCCATGAGTCGCGTTCCATAGAGGTGTGAAGCGTTAACTGCTTCTGCAATTACGGAATCGTCGGCTTCGGCAAGGATACAGACAATGTTTGCACCGGCTTTTGCAGCCATCTCAACTTCGATAGTCCCGGTGTCGGCAATCTTCATATCCGCAACAATCACAGAATCCGGAAAGCGATCGCGGAGTGCCCTTATTGCCTGCATTCCCTCGCTCTTGATAAGGGGGGTTCCCACTTCAATCCAGTCGGCACCGCCTTCAAGAGATTCCTGTGCGATCTGCAACGCCCTTTTAAGTTCAAGGAGATCCAATGCCACCTGCAGAATCGCTTTTTTCATGATCAGTGATCTGATGTGCCATATGCTTAATAATTGCTGGAAGGGTTATTGAGCACTATCCAGAAAGATTGACTACGTGATTTGCAGCAGGAATTGAAACGCAGAAAATGTTAATTATCGGATCTTACTGCTGCATTACGAAGCAGATAAATATAAATAAACTTTATTTTAGTATACAGAGTAAATTCGAATTATTTATACGATGTGGGGTGTAAACTACAATTATTATACATCCGGTGTGTATATTAATGGATAAAAAAATTATTAATTCTGATGGAATCTCTGAAATTGTAACAATGGTTCTTATCATTGTTTTGGTTATTGGTCTCGCACTCGCAGTATATGGAATGATTTTCGGGTCCATTTCGCTGAATAAAGTATCCATGGTTGCCGCTTCGGCTGGCACTTTCTTTGTGCCTCTGGATACAAGTTCATCCATGCAGATCATGAGGGTGACTCCCGCAATAGGGGAGGATTTTTACATCCAGGGTCAGGGTACGGTCCCAAAGAACGCGGCAAGTACCCAGATCGCGGTTGTTTCATTTATCCTTCGCAATCCCCAGGGCGAGATCTACACGGTAACGAACGGCTACATCACAGGGAATGCGAATAAATACGGGACCAATCTGTATATCTACAAAGATTCGTCGAATGCTTTCAAGGTGACTGATACCCTGGATTCGATCTCGTATGCCCCAACTGCGATCAGGCCATTTGAACTCGGGGATTACCAGATTACCATGATCGATACTGTTGCCAAATTACCCATGAACATAATGGATGTGAAAATAACCGGTAATGAAACCAGTTCAACGGGATCGCAGGCATCACTTCCACTCCTGAATGTACTTCCAAATTCCACGTGGACCGCCCATGGCGGGGTGACAAACACTACGGATCCGGTTACCGGGTTAACGATGTATACCTTTGACGGGAGCAGCGGATACCTGACCTCAACAGCGAATCCGGCACTGGACTTTACCGGGGATTTAACCTTATCGCTGTGGATGAAGCCGACTACAACGGGAGATTCATCAAGTTCAAGCAACTGGCATGCGATTATTGGAAAAGGAGAATTGATCGGGACAAATAATGAAAATGACAATTACCAGCTCATGCAGCTGGGAGATAAATTATTATTTGAATGGAATGATGCAACCACGGGAGAACATTACCAGGCAATTACAGAAAATGGTGTCCTGACCGCTGGAACATTACAATATGTAACGACTACGGTAACTGGAGGAGCCCTGACGATCCAAGTGAATGGGGGTTCACCAGTGGCTTTGACGTATAACACGGGAAACGTACCCGGGGCAGGAGATGACCTGACAGACACCCCGCCAACGGTAGTTCTGGCAAATAATGCGCACGATCTCATGACCGGTAAACAGAATGCTCCTGAGGATCAACCTCAGAACCAGTTCCACTATAGCGGGGATATGAGCGAAGTAGCGCTATACAACCGGGCATTAACCGCAGGAGAGATTGCGCATAACCTGAATTATTATAAAATCTGATTTTTGCAATACAAATCAGACGTTTTTTCCGTGGAGAAAAAAATTATTTTTCTTCATATTTTTCAAAATAGACAAGATTTTTCATAAGCTTTTTCTTAACAATCGGGACTTCTGCAGGGTAGCCTGCCGCAACGAGAGACACCAGGGCATATTTCCCTGGAACCTGAAGCAATTCCCTTACCGGTTCTGCATAGGTTTTTTTCTCACCTGCAACCCAGCAGGAGCATACCCCGTATGCTTGGAGGGCAAGGATCAGATTCTCGGTAGCTGCACAACAGTCCTCCAGATAAAACGTCTCCTGCTTCTCACCAAAAACCGCAAAACATACCGGGGAATTTTCAATGAATTTGCCGTGCTCGGTTAGCCCGGCTATCTTTGCGAGGATCTCTTTTTGCTTAACCACAATAAACAGGTAAGGCTGGTGATTCATTGCAGTCGGTGCACAAAGTGCACATTCCAGAGAATCCTCAATCACTTTATCATCAATGATATCAATCTTGAACTTCCTCACACTATGGCGGGATTTGATTATCGTGGTAACTATGTTCATGTACCGGAATGGGTAATGAGGGAAGATAAAAATTGGGATGTAATTTGGTTCAGTGTCTTTTGCAATAAATCAGGATACCGATAATGAGAGAGAGACCTGCCAGGGCAGATTCAAAGCCGGGGGTTTTCGTTGGAGTGGGGGTAGGGACAGGGATGGATGCTGTGGGTTGTGATGTTTCAGCAGTTACAGGTGCAGCTGTTGGAGAGGTTGCCGGGGGAGTGGTAATCACCGTCGCCGGAGTGGTTGCAGGAACAGTAGTTGCTACAGAGGTTGGTTTTGTAGTGACCGGTGTTGCAGAGGTGGCAACCTGAGTTTTTGCCGCAATCAGAGGATTCTGATCCTGATTCAGAAGACTGATCTTGGGAGTAATGGTTTTCCCGGTCTGACCATAATTATCTTTCATTTTATTCGTATTGCATTCTGCCCAGATTGTATAGGAGCCCGGAGCATAGTTTGCGCGGTTCCCGGTATCCCAGATCGAGTTTGTCGATTGCGGATTTGAGGTGATCGGGATATCCACGATAGACTGGGTGGTTCCACTGGCATCAATAAGCGCAGTAAAAACTCCCCCGGCAGGGGGTTGTACCTTGATAGTAAGCAGGGCAGGTGAACCTCGCTGAGAATTGATTTGAGCAAGGTTTGTCTCTATCCTGAAACGGATTACATCTCCGGTCGGAACCCACTTGTCCGTGACATCAATCCCCACGGTAGTATCTTCAACGCGGAGATTGATCTGGGGATCCGCAACAATAAAGGCGGTTCCATTTGCATTCCCCGTACCGTCAAGCCGGATCCATGAACCAGGCCAGCCGGAGAATTCTGAGGGGCTGACCGTGAACGAATTCAATTGTGATGCCACATTGATCGTTTTTGAAGGAGAGGAACTGCGTACATCTGCTCCTGAAGCCCACCATCCGATACTGGTATCAGGGCCCATTGCAGCGGAAATATCAAGTCCCTGTTCACCAATAAACACTGTATTCCCCTGACTGACGGTAGTAACGGCTCCCTGGGCGGATACGGAAAAAAAGAGGGCCCCTATGAGCAGAAGACACCAGAAATGACCACGTTTAGTCTGCATAATCATCGTGTTTCTTTTCAATATTTAAAGGTAACAAAGCCATCGATCTGGGATAAGCCAGTGTACCATGAATCCGGACAACCGGAATCCACTTTGATCTTACGCGAAAAAAAGAGCAGTGTGAAAATAATACTGATTTTCAGGTATTCTGAATTTTTCAACCTTTTTTCAAACATTATGGGAAATACCTGCGGCACAACAACCGGCATCTTACACCACGGCCGGGGATTGAGGACCCAAAAAATGTGAAACGAACAGACTTCTGAAGATTTTTCATATCCGGGTTTACTGAAAAATTTTCAATCAAAGTCCGGTTGAAAATTTCAAATCATGGTTTGATTGATCCGGATCGCTTTTCCAATCATGATCCGGATCGCGATGAAAATTTTGATATCAAAGTCTGGTTGAAAATTAGAAATCAAAGTCTGCTGAAAAATTTTTAATCAAGATCCGGTTGCGAAAAGTTAAGCTGGTTTGCAACACCCTGAGTTGCCTCTCCACGACGGGGGTTGGATCGCGGGCGCGGTTTTTCAACCAGGGTTTGCCGGAAAATTTTCAATCAAGGTCCGGTTGAAAAAATAAAATCAAAGTCCGGTTGAGAATTTCAAATCAAGGTTTGATTGATCTGCGAACGGTTTTCGATCGGGATCCTGATCGCGATGAAAATTTTGAAATCAGGGTCTGGTTTAAAAGTTAAACCCGGTTTTCCAGGATTATTTGATTGAAGTTATTAAAGACCCGTTGTCCTTCGAACGTGTGGCTCACTTCCGGGTGCCATTGCAGGCCATAGATCTTCTTTTCGGGCAATGCTATAGCTTCCGCGTTGCAGATATTCGAACGGGCAAGACAGGTAAACACGGAGGGAATCTCAAAAACCTCATCCGCATGGGATGCCCAGACATTGATCTTCGAAGGATATCCGGCAAGAATATCGTCCGGCTCACAGATTTCCACTTCCACCGGGCCATAACCCCCGCTTCGCCCCTGGTGAACTTTCCCGCCAAATTTTGTTGCGATGATATGAAGGCCAAGACAGATCCCAAGCACCGGAAGACCGAGATCCAGGTATTGAGCGCAGTTTCCTGCACGTTCTATAGCAGGACCCCCACCGAGAATGATTCCCCTGCACCCCTCCCCGACTTGCTCCGGAGGTGTTGTATTTGGGATGATCACAGCTTCGATCTCCAGGTCCCGGAGCGTCCGGTGGATAAGATGGTTGAACTGCCCGAAATTATTGACAACGTAGATGGGAAGCATTGATTCTTAGATTGGTATTAAGCTACTATAAGCCTGTTCAACTGTAGGCATTTACCGAGGTGAGAATCTTTCTTCGGATCTCATCTGACGAGTGGCCGCTAAGATACGCAAGACACATCGCACCACCAGCTCCCATCCCTTCCTTTACTTCACCGATACAATACCGGGCAAGACCCGGATGCCCCAGCTCGCCAAAATCCGGGTCAACGTAGATCATATCAGCACCGATCTGGTCAGCGAGAGCCTGGACATTTGCCGATGGGTCATCCCGGACATATGCGGTGGTCACCACAGAAGGGAGGGATAATCCCATAGATTTTATTACTGCACAGACGGCAAGCATCTGGGTTCCTCCGGCAAACAGGAGACTGCCGGTATAGCTTTTTGCAATGCCCGCAGCAACGGGCATCATAGGATCCCCGGCATACCGGATGATATCGAGAGGATCGTTTACTCCGGCTTCACCGATCCGTTCCAGGACAAGCCGGCAAATCTCCTCTTTCTGGGTAATTGGATTGGTAACAAAACTGCTGCTGACCGCTGCATTATATCCGAGGGCACGCAATACGCAAAGCGCTGTGGTCGTCCCACCCGGCACACATTCGCCAAGGACAAGGAGGTCGCTTGTATCTGACAGGATCTCCCCAATTATTTCACCTCGGGAGAACAGTTCCCCGGCACAGGGAACCGCATCCCCGTACCTTGAATCACCTCCTACCTCACCATAAACATCGAAGCAGGGTATCGTTGGTTTGTGGCGTAGTCCCGCATTGATAAACAGCGGCCGTATTCTGCATAATTCCATCATTGCACGGGTGATAGTAGCGGGGGTCGGGCATCCTGTCGGGGTGTTCGGCTTCATGGGAATGCTCGTTATCGAACCACGGGTTACAAGCTCGGCATCAAGCACGGGAGTAAACAGGGTATCCTGAGGAGTTGGTCCGGCCCCGGATATTCCAGGTACGGTCGAGAGAAGTGTGTTACCTAATATACCACAGAAGAGAGGTTTTGTAAACGCAATTTCCGGAAGATGAGAAAGAAATTTCATAATTATCTAACATAGATCTCCGTTCTTTTTGTTTGAAGATATCGGACAGGGAAAATCCGCAACGATATAATAGTCCGGCCATTCCAACACCTATTCACATGTTTGAGATCGAACAGCGGTTGCGGGCTTTGGGAATCACTGTTGATGATATGGTGACTGCAGCTATGGGGTTGTATGTCTCTCACGGGATGCCGGAAGAAGAGGCAGCTCTTGAGATAAAGAAAAAGATACGGAAATTCATGGATGATCCCAATGTTGCTTCACTCCTCCTCGGTGCAATCCTCCTTGAAGAGGAGCTTTACACGAAACGGAAGAATTCTGAAATTGCCGACGACCCGGTATTTCTTCTCAGCGATGAAATAATAGGTATGGCAATTGCCGAATGTATCGGAGGAACTTATGCCCGTTTTGAGTTCACCCGGTACGACCAGAAAAAACCTGGTATCCTCTCAAAACTCGGTCCATTCCTTGACGATGCTGTCGCAGGACTTATTGCGGGTTGCACTTCACGGTTGTACAGCGAATGTTTATGAAACCGCTCCTCTCTCTTATACAGTTTTCAACGATCCTGCCGCTGGGAAAAACCCAGGATCTTGAACCGTTCGCCCGTCATTCGTACCTGTATCCCCTTGCAGGGTATCTTATCGGGGGAATTGCAGCTCTCGCCGTTTTTTTCATCACCGATCCTGCCATCGCAGCTGCGGTTGCCATTGCCGGGCTTCTCCTGTTGACCGGTGCTCACCATTTTGACGGGCTGCTGGATCTTGGCGATGCTCTCATGGCACACGGTGACCGTGAGAAACGCATCCGGGCTCTCACCGATATCCATATCGGGGCGGGGGGAGTGGCTCTCGGCATTGCCGTAACCGTTCTCCTGTTTGCAGGGCTGCAGGCATCATCATCGGTTGTCTGTGCACTTATTACAGGAGAGGTCTGCGCAAAGTTCTCCATGGCATTTCTTACCGCGTATGGCACCCCGTTCCGGCAGGGAATCCACAGTTATCTCCACCAGTTTTCCCACACATATTACCCGGTTCTCGCTGCGATTCTTTGTATCCCGCTCATCCTTCTCCCGGTCTCTCCCGTGAAACTTGCAGGGGCCTTTGTGATGATGATCCTGTGTCCAACGATCCTTCTCCTCATTTCCCGGAACCTCTTCGGGGGTGTCAACGGGGATGTGGTGGGGGCATCGAACGAGATCACCCGGGCGTGTGTTATTATCGTCATGGTTCTGATTTGATGTTAGCACAACGCTATCATTAATATCCAACTCAGTACGAGTACCTGATAATGCAGACAAATTTTGGCGTACATATGAAAGGAGGCGTCATTACCGAGCGGAATGCAGATTTTTGTACTATCCGCATCAGGACGCCTGCAGGTATCTTATCCGTAGAACAGATTCGCGGTATCGCAAAAATTGCAAACAAATATGGAAATGGTACCGTCCACTGCACTACACGCCAGACACTGGAAATATCCCATATCGATCCAAAGAAACTCAAATCCGTTGAAAAAGATCTTCAGAAAAACGGTACGCCGATTGGATCGGAACGGGATGAGATTGTCAATATTATTGCCTGTCCAGGGGTAGATCGGTGTAAATTTGCCAATATCGACACGATTGGTCTTGCCCGGCAGATTGATGCCAAACTCTTCGGAAAAGAGATGCCTGTCAAGATGCGGATCGCCCTTTCCGGGTGTCCGAATGCCTGCACGAGCCCCATGCTCAACGAGATCGGGATTATCGGAAGAGTCCAGCCGGTCCGGACTGAAGGGCTTTGCACCGGGTGCGGTACATGCGTTGAATACTGTAAGGAAAAGGCAATTATCATAAAAAACGGCATTTCTATCCTGAAAGATGACAAATGTGTCCAGTGCGGGGTATGCATCCAGTCCTGCCCGTTTGATCTCCTCAAGACCCGGCACAGTCATTTCCTGATCACAGTAGGTGGCAGGAGAGGAAGACACCCGAAGATTGGCAGGGAACTTCTTACCGTTGAGAACGAAGAACAGGTGATTTTTACCGTAGAAAAGATCGTGAACTGGGTTTACCGCCGCGCATGGAGCGGACGGCTCCTATCAGAGCAACTGGACGACCTCCACTTCGATAAGTTCCGGACTGAAATCTCCGAAGAGATCTCAAAAAAACAGTAATTTTTCAATAGCGTGTGGAGAATCCCCGGTTGTCATCATCACTGCACTCAACAGCAGATCCGTCACGGATCAGGGTATTGAACAACATCGCTGCATTCATCAGATTATCATCTGATGCTTTCCCGCTGCGAACTTCATTCAGCGCCTGGCTCTGGGGAGGCGGGACAATACGTTTTCCGACAAGGACACCGGTACAATGCCGGCAGTACGCGCAATGGCTGTACACAGAAACATCGCTACCGGCGCAGGATACGGTGACCCGTTGTTTCTTCTCATCCCGTTTGAACTCCAGTCTCTTCATACCCAAAAGATATTCTGACATCGGATATGATAATGCCGATGTGTGATTTTCACCGGAGAACGGGTTCTTTCAATCGAAATATTTTAAATAGTTGGGTCTCATATAAGTAATACTCGCATAAATTGACTGTAAGCGGACAGTCCTACTTTGGAGGATCACATAAAATGGCAGCATCTGACAAGCCCCACATGAACCTGGCCGTAATCGGCCACATCGACCACGGAAAGTCAACTACCGTCGGACGGATGATGTTCGAGACCGGCGCTGTACCGGCCCACATCATCGAAGGGTACCGCAAGGAAGCCGAATCCAAGGGTAAGGCAACCTTCGAATTTGCATGGGTTATGGACAACCTCAAGGAAGAGCGTGAGAGAGGTATCACCATCGATATCGCACACAAGAGGTTCGACACCCCCAAGTTCTACTTCACGGTTGTGGATTGCCCCGGGCACAGAGACTTCGTCAAGAACATGATCACCGGTGCATCCCAGGCCGATGCAGCAATTCTCGTTGTTGCAGCCCCCGATGGTGTTATGGAACAGACCAAGGAGCACGTGTTCCTTGCAAGAACCCTCGGCATCACCCAGATCATCATCGCCGTCAACAAGATGGACGCGGTCAAGTTTGATGAGAAGCGGTTCAACGAAGTCAAGAAGGACCTCTCCGATCTCATCAAGATGGTTGGCTACAAGCCCGAAGAGACCCTTTTCATCCCGATCAGCTCACTCGGTGGCCAGAATATCAAGACAATCAGCCCTGAGATGTCCTGGTACAAGGGCACAGCACTCATCCCGGCACTCGACACATTCAAAGAGCCGGCAAAACCAACCGACAAGCCCATGCGCCTGCCAATTCAGGATGTGTACAGCATCAGCGGTATCGGCACTGTGCCGGTCGGCCGCGTTGAAACAGGCATTGTTAAGAAGGGAATGAAAGTCTCTTTCATGCCCGCCAACAAGCAGGGTGAGATCAAGTCCATTGAGATGCACCACGAAGAGATCCCCCAGGCTGTCCCTGGCGACAACGTTGGTTTCAACGTCCGTGGTATCGGCAAAGGCGATATCCGCCGTGGCGATGTTATGGGCCCTGCAGAAGCACCCCCGACTGTTGCAGATGAGTTCACCGCACAGATCGTCGTGCTCCAGCACCCGAGCGCTCTGACCGTCGGATACACCCCGGTCTTCCACTGCCACACCACCCAGACAGCCTGCACGTTCGTCGAGCTCAAGAAGAAACTCGACCCCCGCACCGGCCAGACCAAGGAAGAGAACCCGACCTTCCTCAAGTCAGGAGATGCAGCCATTGTGGTCATCAAGCCAACCAAGCCGATGGTCATCGAGAACGTCAAGGAGCTCCCGCAGCTCGGCAGGTTTGCCGTCCGTGATATGGGTTCAACGATTGCCGCAGGCATGTGTATCGCCGTCCAGGCAAAACAGATGCTATAATTTTTTGGTGTTACTATGCAGAAAGCCAGAATTCGCCTGACAGGTACCGACTTCAAGAAAGTAGAGATGGTCTGTGACAGAATCCGTGAGATCGCAGAGCGCACAGGTGTTAATCTGGCCGGTCCGATACCGCTCCCGACCAAACGGCTGGTCGTGCCAATCCGCAAGAGTCCCGATGGGGAAGGAACCGCAACGTGGGACCGCTGGCAGCTGCGCGTCCACAAACGCCTGATCGACATCGATGCTGACGAGCGTGCACTTCGCCAGCTGATGCGGATTCAGGTTCCAAAAGATATCGGCATTGAGATTGTTCTCGAGAGTTGAAGGTGCGGCGTGCAGCAGGCCGCATTTTTTTCTCCAAAATTCAGACAATTATTTTCATTTGAAAGAATTTTTTTTCTTATCCTTATCGTTACCATTCTGGTACGATTCTGGCAGCTCGATCTCAAGCTCTTCCATCACGATGAAGCCATCCATTCCTGGTTCTCGTATGTTCTCCTGACTGAAGGCAGATGGGCTTATGATCCCAGTTATCACGGTCCGTTCCTGTACTATGTGACCGCCGGCATGTTTTCACTTTTCGGGGATTCCGATCTGGTGGCACGGCTTCTGCCGGCACTCTTTGGCACTCTGCTCATCCCTCTCGTCTATTGTATTTACCGGATTGGATATATCGACAAAAGACAGACGCTCGTTGCAGCGGTTTTTCTTGCCCTGTCCCCGGATATGGTTTACTTCTCCCGCTTTCTCAGACATGATATCTTCATGCTCTTTTTTACCCTTCTCCTTCTCGTGGCTCTTCTCTATTATTTTGAGAGGGGGCAGACCCGGTTTGCAGTTATCGCCGCAATAGCCGCTGCCGGGGGCCTTGCATGTAAAGAAGAGATGCCAATAATTCTCCTCATCTTTGCCACCTTTTTTATCTATACCATCTGGAAAGGCCGGCTGGTCCTTCCTTCCCACTGGAAACACGATCTTGCCTTTGGTCTCCTGATTCTTGTCGCAATACTGGCGGTTCTGTATTCCGGTTTTGGTGTACATCCGGAAACACTCCAGAGCGGCTGGCTTGAAGCAATCAGGCACTGGACAGATATGCACAACAAGCAGCGGCTCGGGGGCCCGTGGTTCTTCTATATCCCCATCTTCCTGCTCTACGAACTGCCAATATTTGTCCTCGCGGTTGTGGGAATAGTCCAGTTCCTGTATGGAGGGATTCATCCATCGCCAAAACTGATGCAGCTGAAAAACTGGATAATCAGCCGTAACTACAAACTCACTACAGCCCAGCTGGCACAAACCACACTCAGCCAATTCAGGGAAAAACAGAAAGGGTATTCCAAATCCGATGAATTTTTCCGGTTCTGCATCTACTGGATGCTCCTCACGATGGCATTTTATGCATATATAGGTGAGAAAGTTCCCTGGCTGCTTATCCACCAGCTCCTCCCGATGTGTTTTGTTGCAGTATACAAACTGAACTGGCAGAAAACCGCTGTCGCCCTTGTAGGGTGTATATTCCTGGTAATGATGACCTGGCATGTCGCATTCGTACCTGCAGATATCAATGAGCCGATAGTCCAGGTCCAGAACTCTGAAGATCTCCGCACCGTTATGCAGCTGATAGATGCATCGGATCATGTTGTAGTGGCTTCCAAGGATTACTGGCCCCTTCCCTGGTATTACCGGGGTCATCGGTGGGATAAGATCTCATTTTACGGGAACCTGATCGATGAGAAGACCCTTAAGCAAAATGACCCGGGTGTGATAATCCTCCACGATGCCGAGAGTCTTCCCTCAATAGAAGGCTATGAAAAGAAAACCTACCGACTGAGTTACTGGTTCTCTGTTTACGATAACCAGAACCGCATGATTGACTATTACCTCCACAGAGACGGAATGATGGGAAGCATTAATATCGATGTCTTTACTCTAAGGACACCCGCATAATTTTTTATTCTTCCTTCATAACCGGTTCTCCGTCATTTTAAGGCCGGAAAACCTGAAAAGATCCCGTTTGCTGAAATGCAGAACACGTTTTTTTGAATATACACGATGTTCGGTTTTCAAAGTACCTGCTTTGGCTTTCGCTGAAAAATTCTATGATATCAAAGTTCAAAAAGTCTGCAGACTTGTGCTTGATGCCAACCACTCATTAAAAAATCAGCCAATCTCCGGTACAGTTTCAATGGAATATATTACCCTGCCAGAAGAGGTTCATTGAAAATTGTTTCTTCAGAGGGTTGTGCTGATATTTCAAGAAATTAACAGGTTATTTCACTGAGTATGCCATGATATGTATTCTGAGTATAAACGCATCAGAACTGCATAACAGAAATGTATCTGGAAAAAGAAAAAACAGGAAATTGTGAAAAATGATTATCCGAGTTCATCCCAGCGGGAGCGTTTCCGATAGATAATAACACCCACAACTACAAGGACAACAACAATAACACCGGCGATAATGAAGAGGAGGCCGTCAATCTTGGGGAACGAAAAACTCCAGCCACCACTGAGTTTTTTCTGGAGGGCCAGTGCATCCGTGTAGGATTCATTTCCTTTGGCAAAAGCCTCTTCAGCTTTTGAACGGGCCAGTTCATAATTGCCACTGGCTATCTCATCATTTGCCGTGGAGATATAGCTGACAGCAACTTCCCGTTTGGTCAGAATCGGAGGAAGCGCTACATCCTTGGCTGTGCTCTCGTTTCCCTTCAACCAGCCGATCACTACATCAGCATTATTGATTGGAGTCTGAGCATTGGCCACATCATACTCTGCCCATGCCTTGTCAAGGGCTTTTTCTCCCGCAGTAATTGAGGTCTGTGCAGCAGTCAGGTAACTCTGGGCTGTAGAATACTGACTGGATGGCAAGGCCCGGGCCGCATCGATTTTCGACTTGGCATCATTATACTGGGATTCGGCAGCTGAGGTATCAATGCCAAGGGCTGATTTTTCATCGATGTGTGAGCGGAAGGTCTGGAGATCGTTTGCCCGCGACGATATTGCAGTTGCCACTTCAGCGGTATTGATGATGGTTGCCTTCTTTTCTACAACAGAACTTGTTATGAGAGAGTTGCTGCTGTCATATTCCCCGATCTTAATAATGGTTTTTTCACCGGTTGTGGTAACGGATGGTGTAGTTCCCTGAAGGGTTACACGAACCGACTCTTCGACACCGGATTTGTAAGACAATTCAAACCCGGTAATGGTAAGGGTGCGCCCACCGGTTGGCTGCCGGGGGTTTTCAATACCATCCAGCAGGATAGTGTAGGTCCACTGAGGTTTTTCAAGATCCGTTGTCATCTGCAGGTCATTTGAAGAGGAGAACGTGGTTGAACCTGACGAGGACTGGAAATCTACCTTATACGATACTGTTACAGGTGTTCCCGGCGTCAGAGATCCGGACGGGTCGATCACCACTGACGAAACCGTGAACGCCGAAACGGCCTGAACACATAATAAAAATGCTACTGTAATTATTACCCATTTATTGAATCCCTTCATCATCATCCTCACTCGAACAGGGGGTCAATACCCTCTTCAAACATACTGGATTTTTTCTCTTTTGACTTAATAACATCTTCCTTTGTTTCTTTTGCGATATCCAGGAGTTCTTTGATTCGCGGCGCATTTCCAACGGTAGCAAGCATTACGACAGCTGCAACATACTCGCTGTTTACCGGGTAATCCCCGCCCCGCACTTCAACACCGGCAATATTCTCCTCGACCCAGCTTTTTGCCTTCTCGACCCCTTTGCGATCCATCTCATCCGGGGGACCGGCAAGGAGGACCAGGGCACGTTCCGCCGTGGAATAATCACAGGGAAGAGTGAGCCGCCCGAGCATTGCCCTGCGCACAAGAGCTACGATCTTTGCAGATCGGTCCTCCCCCATCAGTACTTCCTCGTTTGCATCCTTTTTGCCGCCGAACTTGTCTTTCAGGCCTCCGAGAATACCCCTCTGCTGTTTCGTCCTTTTGCTGATCACTTCGCTGACAGCATATCCGACAGAAGTGATACCGCCACCACGGAGGGTATTGATAATTTCACTGGAATCGACAACCATTTCGCCGACGCCCATCCCCTTGTTCACTTCTCCGGCACGGAAAAGAACTGCAAAACGCCGGACAACTTCATTGTTCAGGCGCTGGAACGCCGTCTTGACACTTTCTCCTTCATTTTTCCAGGCGCTGTTATCAAAAATAAACGTATTATCGGCTTCGTTTACAAGGGTGGTAAGGCTTCTTGCCGCATTGTAAGAATAAAGCCGTCCTTCCTCAGGAGCGGGAATAATCCCTATGGCATATACGGGTTCCCGGTAAATCCTCTTGAGATGACGGGCAAGAACCGGAGATCCGCCAGAACCCGTTCCGCCCCCAAGACCGGCGACAATGACAAAGGCATCGACATCGTGGGTACCCCGCGAATCGACGGCACTGATGATACTGTCGATCTCATCGGCAGTAACCCTGGCACCGGTAACATTGTCCGTCCCAACACCATGACCCTTCACCATGGTCTGGCCGATAAGAATCCGGTCCTTCATCTCGATATTCTTGAGTCCCATCAGATCCGTCCGCGCGGTATTGACGGCAATTCCCCTGAAGCTGTTTGTTCCGAGCTTTTTATCCTGCTCGATGAACATATCGACAATTTTGCCGCCAGCCTGGCCAAACCCTATGAAAAATACCCGCATCCGGTTACACCATCCAATAGGCTAACAGTTAATTACTTTATTTCTCTTGCTTTTAAGTCCTTTTGCTGATATGACGTTTAATTCGACAGTACAAAAACTTTCTTATGCAGTCTTCGAGGTTACTTGCAGATATCTGGACTTTTTTGCGGAGCCTTTTTCATTTCGCGACGAAAATACTATAGATCATTCATCATGAAGATAGGGATAATCGGCGGGGGGTTGACCGGGCTTGTCGCTGCCAGTGAACTGGTTAGGGATCACGAGGTCGTCCTGTACGAAAAACTGCCCTACCTGGGGGGATGCCTCTCATCTTACAACATGGAGGATTACTGGATCGAGAGGTATTATCACCACTGTTTTTCCGGGGATACTGCCCTGTTTTCACTTCTTGAAAAACTCGGTCTTTCCGACAGGCTCGAATGGATGACCGGGACAACCGGCTATTATGCACGAAATACCATATTTCCACTCAATACTCCGCTCCAGATCCTCAGGTATCCCGAGCTTTCTGTTGGCGACAAAGCCCGGCTTGCCTGGCTGACCCTGACAGCAAAAAAGGTTGATCTTAAAGCCCTTGATGAAATCCCGGCTGACCAGTATATCATTGAGCATCTCGGTGCGAACCTCTACACTTCATTTTTTGAACCCCTCCTGAAAAGCAAATTCGGCGATCGGAGACAGGAAGTCTCGGCTGCCTGGCTGATGAGCCGGATCGCAATCCGGTCGAATCGCGGAGTTGCCGGGGAGCGACTGGGATACCTGAGCGGGGGATTCCACCAGCTTGTCGCAGCTCTTGAATCATCCGTTCTCCAGAAAGGGGGAACCATTCTCAAACAGACTCCGGTTACTAGCCTCTCCCGTTCAGGAAACGGATGGGCAATGGACAATGTACAGTTTGATTCCATAATCTCCTCGATTCCTCCGCAGGAACTGGGTCGTCTCGGGGGTCCGGCACTCTCCCCGGTTCCCTATCAGGGAGCCGCCTGCCTCACGCTTGCAATGGACCGGGAAGTGACCGGAGGGATTTACTGGCTGAACATGAAGGATTCAGCGCCCTACGGTGCAGTCGTCTCCCACACGAATTTTATTCCATCGGAAAGATATGGCGAGCACATCGTATACCTTGCATCGTACTTCTCCGGTGTAGTATCACCCCATCTGGATGAGCGGATGATAACTGACTTCTGCTCCCGGTTCAGTGTTTCAAGGGAGGAGATCCACTGGCACCGGATGGCAGTGGATCCATGGGCCGGCCCGGTTTTTACTACCGGGTATGGCTCACTGATACCTGCATATGAACAGAGCGGGCTTTTTATGGCCGGGATGTTTTCAAAGACCAACTACCCTGAACGGAGTATGGAGGGATCCATACGTGCCGGGCTAGATATAGCAGCATGCATATCCAAACGGAATTCCCATGAGTGTGCCTGAAGTCACGGCTATTATTCCCGTGTACAATGATCGCAAATCCCTTGAGATTGCTATCCCAAGATCCCTCGAGATTCTCGGCAGGATCACCCCGGCATTCGAGATTATCGTTGCAGAGGATGGCAGTACTGACGGGAGCATGGAGTATGTCCGGGATTTTGAAAAACATGATCCCCGCGTCCGTCTCCTGCATAGCAATGAGCGGCAGGGGCGGGGAAAAGCCCTGAGCCGGGCGATCCGGGAAGCCAAAGGGAGCGTTGTCTGCTATTATGATGTGGACCTTGCAACGGATATGCAACATCTCAAAGAACTGATCGGGGCAATCCAGGGAGGATATGAAATGTCCACCGGCTCACGCCTGCTCCCTGACAGCGATATCGTCAGGACCGGTGGCCGGGAGATCGCAAGCCGGTCGTACAACTTCCTCGTCAGGGTCATTCTCGGCAGTGTTGTATTCGATCACCAGTGCGGTTTCAAGGCATTCAGCCGGGAACGGATTCTTCCGGCGCTGCCAGCAATCCGGTCAGATCACTGGTTCTGGGATACTGAAATCCTTGTTAGAGGGCAGCGGATGGGATTTAAGGTAAGGGAATTCCCGGTTCACTGGCGTGCGGGAAAAGGGACAACGGTACGGTTAAAAGATATATTTGAGATGGGATCCGCAATCCTGCGGTTATGGTGGCAGATCCATGTATCGAAAGATTAGCGCGATCGTCATCCCGACGGTCATAGCAGTCAGTATCATCGTATACATGCTTTACAGTGTCAGGGACAAACTCGTCTCTACCCTTGACCTCATTTTACCCCAGTATCTGCTCGTTGCCGTCCTGATCTGCCTGATAGCATGGTGGCTGAGGGGATGGCGGTACCATGTGATACTTGGAAACCTCAGCTACCAGGTAAGTGTCCGTTTCGCAACAGCATGCATTTTTGTCAGCCAGACGGTCAACCTCGTCGTGCCTGCACGGCTGGGGGATTTTGTCCGGGTCTTCATCCTGAAACACGAGTATAACACCAGTTACTCGGAAGGTGTATCATCTCTCGTGGTAGAACGGGTCTTTGATATCTTCACCATAGCGCTCCTTGGAGCCATCTCCATATTCTTTGTCCTCAATGTGCCCCCGGAGTTCATCCTGCTCATCTTAATCCCTATACTCGCCGGAGTGATTTTTTTTATATTTTTACTCTTCATCGGCAAATTCTCAACCGGGAACAAGTATATCGCCATCATACTCACGATGCTGCACGAGATCAAAAAAGCGTCCCTTACGGTTCGATCGATACTCGTTCTGGGCAGTTCTTCTATTGCCATATGGCTTCTCGATATCCTTGTCTGTGGGGCTGTAGCTCTGATGTTCCAGCAGAAGATCTCTTTTGCGGTGATCATTCTTGCGATTGTTGTCGGCAACCTGGTCAAGGCAATCCCGATCACCCCGGGGGGTATCGGGACCTACGAAATTTCTGTGGCAATAATATTCGGGCTTGACAAAGTGGATCCTGCAGTCGCGACACTCATCGCGGTTATCGATCACTTAATCAAAAATCTCGTAACTCTTGGAGGGGGCGTAGTCTCAATTTACTACCTCGGTGACTGGGTGATCCCCAGTATCAAGGAAGCACTCAATGCAAAATTCGGCGGAGGGAAAGAGTCTGACCGCTGAGATCCAGATTTTTTCCGTACTGAGCTGGCTGGTTATCATCACCCTTCTTCAGCTGGCATTTTACCCTGGCCTGAAAAATACCTTCGGGAAGTTTGCATTCCCGGTCTCCTTCCCGGCCTCGCTCCTAGTATTCACCATCATCACCTGGTACTGCGGTCTCGCCCGGCTTCCCATCCACATTGCCATCCTGCCATTCCTGGGACTCCTGGCTTACAACCTCTATCACCGCAAGTACCGTATCAGCGAACTAAAAGACGAATGGCAATGGGAAGCCCTGTTCCTGCTCTGCTTTTTCCTGATGCTGGACGTGCGGTTCGTCAATCCCACCATCTCGTACGCAGAGAAATTCATGGATCATGGCTTCCTGGCTTCGGTTATACGTGTGCCGGTGGTTCCGCCGCTGGATCCATGGTTTGCCGGGGGAACACTCAATGTATACTATTACCTTGGCTACTGGATGTTCGGCTGCCTTGCGATTGTCAGCGGGGTTCCCTCAAATATTGCCTTCAACCTTGCCCTCCCCACGGTCTTTGGGATTGCTGCCGTGAATGTGTATGCGATCGGCACACTCCTGCTTAACCGGTTCCGCTGGCTGCCGCTCCTCATCTTCTTTCTCCCTAACCCATCTTTTTTCTACCAGATCGCTCTCGGAAAAACGATGAATACGGTTCTCTGGGACAGTACCCGGACCATCACCAACACGATCAACGAATACCCGCTCTTCTCGTTTATCTGGGGGGATGTCCACGCTCATGTGGTATCGATCTTCAACCAGGTATTCCTGATATTCCTGCTTCTCTATGCATTTAAAAAATGGGAGTTTCTGGAGACCCGGGGCAAGGTAATTCTGTCCGTTCTTGCTGCGCTCAGCCTCGGCTCCATGCCCCTGATCAATACCTGGGATGTCCTGATCTATGCCCCGATCACGCTGCTTTTCATCGCACTGATCCTCTGGAGGAACCGGGCTTCCCTGTCAGGACAAAAGGCACTCTGGTATATCTGTGCAGTACCTGTGCTTGCCATCATCTGTTATCTGCCATTCTATCTCCAGTTGCAGACACATACCGGTGCGATCGCTGTTGTGCAGACCCCGTCAGTCCCGGCTGAGTTCCTGCTCGTGAACGGGTTTTTTATCGCGATTGTGATCGCTTTCCTGTACCGTGATATTATCCGGCGCCCGTATCTGCTCCTTGTCATTCTCCCGTTTTTGGCACTGGGGTATACTGCTGCAGGGATCGCGATGATTCCGCTCATCTACCTGATCGCGAGGAGACCTTGGGAATCCCCGGAGATCCTCTCTATGCTGGGACTTGCCATCCTCGTATTCTGTGAGCTGTTTTATCTCAAGGATAACATGGGAGAGACTTACTTCCGGATGAACACCGTCTTCAAGTGTTACCTTCCTGCATGGCTCATGCTCGGGATGGGAGCGGTTACCCTTGCCGGGAGGTGGCTTGATGAATCCCGAAAGGTGCCGGTAATTGCACCCCGCACAACTGCAACCGTCACGGTCACCGTAGTTTGTCTTCTCTTCATTCTGCCATTTGTTGCCCCGTTCAACCTGAACTATGGCACAGGAACTCTCGACGGGCTTGCATACCTTGAAAATTCCCATCCCGGCGATGCCGGAGCAGTTAACTGGTTAAGGACGCTGACCGGAAATGAGCGCCTTGTTGAAGCTGAAGGGGGGGACTATACCTATTATTCGCGGGTTTCCTCGTTCACCGGGATCCCTGCTATTATCGGTATGCCTTTTCATGAGTTCATGTGGAGAAGCGATGATACCGGGTGGTTTTCTGCACGGATGACAGACATCAGGTTAATGTACGAGAAACCGCATGAGACCGTGCCCCTGATGAAAAAATACAATGCAACGCTCCTGTATGTCGGTGTTTCTGAGCGCGAACGGTATAAAGTGAATATCACGGGAGTTGAACTCGAGAAGGTATATTCTGCAAAAGACACGGAGATCTACCGGCTTGTCCCCTGAATTGTTGGGGGCCCTTCAGCGGAATCCTGGGGATAATCCTTCGTGGTCACCCGGGTTCACAAACATTTATTTCCGTCCCTGTCGTAATGATATGGCTACATCATTGCAAACTGATGAGTAATGAAGGAGCATTCTACTCCTGAATGAGGTGAGTTATGGCAAAAGGCTACGTTAAAACAGAGGCTCCCGAGGAGCTCCAGAACAAGGCGCTTGAAGCCCTTGAAGTTGCACGCGACACCGGAAAGATCAAGAAAGGATCCAACGAAGCAACCAAAGCCATTGAGCGCGGCATTGCAGCTCTTGTGGTCATTGGTGCCGATGTGGAACCCGAAGAGATCGTGATGCACCTTGCACCACTCTGTGACGAGAAGAAAATCCCGTACATCTTCATCAACAAGCAGAACGATATCGGTGCAGCCAGCGGTCTTGATGTTGGATCCGCAGCAGCAGCAGTTGTCAAGGCCGGCAAGGCAAAAGAGACGATCGACGAACTTGCAAAGCAGCTTGCCGCGCTGAAGGCGTGAGGTTCTCAACATGGCAGACGATGCAACGCCGGCAGAAGTTATCGAGGTTGTAGGCTCCACCGGCATGCACGGTGAGGCAATGCAGGTCAAGTGCCGTATCCTCGATGGCAACAACAAAGGCCGGATCATCACCCGCAACACGGTGGGACCGATTCGCGAAGGAGATATCATCATGCTCCTCGAGACCGAGCGCGAAGCAAAGAAGATGTCGAGGCGGTGAGAAGAATGGTTGAACAGCATGTCTGCAGTTTCTGTGGCGTCCAGCTGGAGCCCGGAACCGGCAAGATGTACGTCCGCAAGGACGGGACGATCTTCTACTTCTGCACCACCAAATGCCAGAACAACTACAAACTTGGCAGGGTTCCCCGGCGGGTCCAGTGGACCAGTGCCGGCAGGAAAGCGCTGGGCAAGGAGTAAACTTACATGGACCGCACATTCGTCATGATCAAGCCCGACGGCGTTCAGCGCGGTCTTGTGGGTGAGATCGTCTCACGATTTGAGGCAAAAGGCCTCAAACTCGTTGCTGCACGATTTGAAGTCCTGCCGGAACCACGGGTGACAGACCAGTACAAGGAACACCTGTCAAAACCGTTCTTCCCGTCCCTGAAAAAGTACATCATGGGCGGACCCGTTTTCCTCATGGTATGGGAAGGCAGAAATGTTGTCGCGATCGTCCGCAGGGTGATTGGCTCGACAAACCCGCAGGAAGCAGCACCCGGTACGATCCGGGGCGACTTCGGTATCGATATCGGAAGGAATGTGATCCACGCATCCGATTCGCCCGAGAGCGCAGCCCGCGAGATTGCAATTCATTTCAAACAGAGTGAACTTTCAGCGTATACACGGATCGATGAGTCCGTTTTATACGAATACTAGATCACTTTCCTTTTTTTTTATTTTCAACCATAACCTCTAATATCCTTCAAAACCGCACTATCCGGTATGGCCGGAGATGTCCTGAGTTTTGCGCTGCTTGCCATCTCGTCTGTCATTATCATCATCAACCCGCTGGGCGCAACGCTTCTTTTTGTCTCCCTGACAACATCCCTTGAACCGAATGCCCGGGATACCATTGCAAAGGATTCCTGCCGCTTTGCCCTGCTGATCCTGCTTCTTGTCGCGGTGCTGGGTGCCTGGATCCTCCAGATCTTCGGAATCAGTCTTGAAGCATTCCGGATTGGCGGGGGAATTCTCCTGTTCGGTATCGGGATGGAGATGGTCTATGCTAAAACTTCGCGGACAAAACTTACGGCAACGGAAAAATATGAATCACGCGATACCGATGATGTTGCCATCATGCCGCTGGCTATCCCCATGATTGCCGGGCCGGGGGCAATCACCACAACGATTGTCATGATGAATGAGGCAATCGTCATCTCCCCGCTCGCGATTGTCGTTCTTTTTCTGTCCATCGGGCTCTCCATCGGGATCACGTATTATATGATGAGGCATTCAGATTATATCATGAAGAGAGTCGGGCAGAGGGAATACCGGGCAATTAACCGGCTGATGGGCATGCTGCTCATTGCCATTGCTGTTCAGTTCGTTATCACCGGTATAAGGACCGCATTTCCCCTGCTTGGTGGAGGAGGATAATATGGCAGACTGGGATCTTACATCCGTCGGACTGGTGCTCATCGGAAGCAGTATAACCGTTGCAGGCTGCATCATTGCAGCAATGCTTCTTGGAATGCGTGTATCACGGGCCCCGTTCCTCCTCCTGACAACTGCATTCCTGATTGTCATGAGTGCTGGGATCATCACCTATTATGACACAAAAAAAGAGCCCGCCCCGAAGTGAATCGGTGATTATCCGGGTATGCAGTGCCCAGATTACCAGTGTTTTTGAAGATCCAAAAAAAACCCTGGAAAAGGCGGAGGTTTTTATCCGCCATGCAGCACAATCCGGGGCATCGCTCATCTGTTTTCCGGAACAATTTGCTACGGGATGGAATCCTGAATCGGGTAAGAACACCGAGAGCATTTCGGGCCTCATTGTTACTGCCCTGCAAAAGTCCGCGCGGGAAAATGCAATCGCCATAATCGGATCGTTCCGTGAGATCGCCCTCCCCCTCCCAAAAAACACGGCAGTGGTGATCGGTAATGATGGCAAAATCCTGACAACCTACTCGAAGATGCACCTTTTCTCTCCCGGAAAAGAGAATCTGGGGTTCTCTCCCGGCTCTGAACTCGGGCTTTTCCCACTGGGCCCGCTGTCCTGCGGCATTGCCATCTGTTACGACCTCCGCTTTCCCGAGCTGTTCCGAATCTATGCGCAGAAAGGCGTTCAGGCAGTTTTCGTGCCGGCCGCTTGGCCCGCGATCCGGACCAGGCACTGGGAGCTCTTTCTCACTGCACGGGCTGCCGAAAACCAGATGTATATCATAGGTGTTAATACAACCGGCCCGACCCCGGTTGATACCTATTCCGGTTCTTCCATGACGATCAACCCGCAGGGTGTCATCATCGCTCGGGCAAACGATGCCGAACAACTCCTCTTCTCGGATCTTCAGGTATCTGAGGTCCTGACGGCCCGTGAATCATTTCCCGTATCGCGGGATCGAAGAGATGTGCTCTACCGCTCGCTCACAACCCTGAAATAATATCTATTTACTGGAGAACAAACCTGGGACCCTGACTACGAAAACCGCACGCCTATATCTATCTGGCCCGCCAATAAGATTCCATGTATCATCTCGCTTGCGTCAACTGTGGTGCCACCTACCCCGCTGACGAGATCCTCTATAATTGTAAAAAATGCGGTCACCTCCTGGCGGTGAAGTACCCGCTTGACGAGATTCCGGTTTCAAGGGCTGCGTGGAACAGCCGTCCGCTATCAGTCTGGCGTTACCGTGAGCTGCTGCCGGTGACAATCGCACCGGTTACCCTCCAGGAAGGCGGCACTCCGCTCTATCACCTCAAGCGCATTGGAGAAGAGCTGGGGCTCCCCCACCTCTATGCAAAACACGAGGGAATGAACCCTTCAGGTTCGTTCAAGGACCGGGGCATGACTGTCGGGGTTTCGATGGCCCTCCAGCTCGGGAAGAAGAGCGTGGCCTGCGCAAGCACCGGCAACACCTCCGCAAGCCTTGCAGTCTATGCAGCAAAGGCCGGAATCCCCGCAGTCGTGCTGCTGCCGGCCGGGAAAGTTGCAGTCGGTAAGGTGGCACAGGCACTGATGCACGGGGCAAAAGTCATCTCGATCCGGGGCAATTTTGACCGGGCCCTTGAGATGGTCCACGATCTCTGCCTCTCCCATGGTCTCTACCTTCTCAATTCGATCAACCCGTTCCGTCTGGAAGGCCAGAAGACCATCGGGTTTGAGGCCCTTGACCAGCTGGGTGAGATCCCGGACCGGTTTGTCCTCCCGGTAGGCAATGCCGGGAATATATCAGCAGTGTACAAAGGATTCCTTGAACTGCAGGAACTTGGGTTTATGGACCGGCTTCCCATGATGACCGGGATCCAGGCAGCGGGATCGAGCCCGGTCGTACGCGCAATCCGCGAGAATCTTCCGGAGGTTATTCCGGAAGGGAGTCCCGAGACGATTGCAACTGCGATCAGGATCGGAGCCCCCGTAAATGCGGAAAAAGCTCTCACAGCCATCAGAAAGACCGGCGGACTTGCGGAATCGGTGACCGATGAGGAGATCCTGCAGATGCAGCGGGACCTGGCCCGCAAGGAAGGAATAGGCGTTGAGCCGGCTTCGGCTGCTTCGGTTGCCGGTATACGCAAACTCGTGGAAAGTGGCAGGATCGACCGGAGCGAGAAGATCGTCTGCGTTGTAACCGGCCACCTGCTCAAAGACCCGGACACGGTGATTAAACAATGCGAACCCCCGACCGAGATCAACGCGGACCTGCCGTCGCTGCTCTCTGCACTGCACTTATAATTCTGCTGGCTGCAATCCCCGCTGCGGGTGCGCTCTCGGCAGAGTACCAGGTTTTTCCCAATGGTACTGCATACCGGGCTTCGGTAGAGATATCGGATGTTTCCCGCTACGAGTTTGCCGAGACCGGTTTCATGGGGGAGAACGTGCCGGTTACGGTCGGGGACGTAACAATATCGGGAAACTGCTCACCATGCACTTACAACTGGAGCCGGCCATGGGGCCAGGTTCCGGCAATCACCTTTGCCAGAGGGAATTATACGATTGTGTATATCGCGCCCCTGAAAAACAACGACCTCCAGGCAACATTCACCAAGCCATACCAGGTAAACGTGACGATTCCCGGGGAGTTCGATGTCAGAAACCCACTATTGGCCGGGATCAGTTCGGGTGCGAATGTCACCCGGTATCCCGATAATTCAACATCCGTCCGCTGGAACAAATCCTATTCATTTGACCTGCGGTTCTATTCAAAGGGCCAGGAAGAGCTTCTTTTCCTCTTCCTGCAATTCCTGGTAATAATTGGCGTAGTACTCCTGCTCCCGTTTGTCATCAGCGTGAGAAGACGGGAATAACTTTTCTTTCTCTCCTGAAACCAGACTCATAAGGTCGCTTTTCTGTTGCAGAATTTTCCCCAATCCAAAGACTAAATACCCTGCCACGATAAGAACACCGGTGTTGGTAAACCATGACGGGTAACGGGATGGTGCAGCCGGGTGATACGGCCAGGAATTTCTCGCTCAAGGACCAGAACGACACAACGTTCGATCTCTATGAACATGCAGGAAAGAGTGTGCTTCTCTCCTTCCACCCGCTGGCATGGACGGAATTTTGTGCAGCCCAGATGAGATCGCTCGAGACAAACCGTGAGATATTTTCCTCGCTTGACTGTATCCCGGTGGGTATCAGCGTAGATTCAAAGCCCTGCAAGAAAGAGTGGGCAAAAAGCTTAAACATCACTCACACGCGGCTCTTATGCGACTTCTGGCCCCATGGGGCAGTTGCACAAAAATACGGGATCTTCCGTGACGAGAACGGGTTCTCGGAACGGGCGAATATTATCGTGGACAAGAACCAGAAAGTAGTCTTTGTTAAGGTGTACCCGGTACATTCGGTACCTGATGTTACTGAAGTGACTGGGTTTTTAAAAACCCTGAAATGACAAGGCATTTTTTTCTGTGCATACTGAATCAAGGGGATAACAAAGAAAGCGAAAACCTGATCCGTCCCGTGCGGGAATAAAAAAGAATAATTCCCGCATATTTTAAAGGAGCGTCTTCTGCGGATTATTGAGGTGTTTTTTAGCGGCCGGCGTAACCATCCGTCCCTGGGGGGTGCGCTTGATAAACCCGATCTGGATCAGGAACGGCTCATATACATCCTCGATAGTCCGCACCTCCTCCCCAACCGAGATGGCTATGGTCTTTGCCCCGACAGGTCCCCCATCGAAATCGTTTGCGATAACCGAGATGATGCGACGGTCAAGCTCATCCAGGCCGAGTTCATCGATCTGCATCATCTTCAGGGCATCTGACGTGATCTCCCGGGTTATGGTGCCATCGCCTTTGACCGTTGCGTAATCCCGCACCCGCCGTAACAGACGGTTCACTATCCGGGGGGTGCCACGGCTGCGCCGGGCGATCTCCTCAGCCCCGTCCGGCGTGATCGGGATCTTCAGGATGGATGCACTCCTTGTTACGATCCTGACGAGATCGTCTGAGGAATAGAGGTCGAGCCGGGAAATTATGCCGAACCGGTCCCGGAACGGTGCGCCAAGGAGTCCCTGTTTTGTCGTGGCCCCGATGAGCGTGAAATGTTCGAGGTTCAGTTTTATTGACCGTGCACTCGGACCTTCTCCGATCATCACATCGATAAAAAAATCCTCCATTGCGGGATAGAGGACTTCCTCAACAACCGGGTTTATCCGGTGAATTTCATCGATAAACAGGATATCCCCGCGTTTCAATGGCGTGAGAAGTGCCGCAATATCCCCGGGCTTCTCCAGTACCGGTCCGGTCGTTGCCCGGATAGTGACCCCCATCTCGTGGGCGATAATGTGAGCGAGCGTGGTCTTTCCAAGACCCGGGGGCCCTGAGAACAGGATATGATCCAGAGGTTCGGTGCGTTTCTGGGCGGCCTCGATTGCAATCTTCAGCCCGTCCTTGACCTGCACCTGCCCGACAAATTCCTCAAGGCGTGCCGGCCGGATCGTGAGATCTTCACCTTCCTCCGGGATCGGATCCGGGGAAATAATACGCTCGGACATGGGACTACCGTTCCTTCAGTTTCACGAGTGCCGCCTTGATAAGATCCTGCACGCTCGTGGATTTCACTATGGAAGATGCTGACATGACTGCATCCCGGGAATCTTTCTCGGTAAAACCAAGCGAGATAAGGGCGCTGATCGCATCGTTGACCGAAGGACTGATACGGCCCCCATAACCAGCCGCCATTGCCTTGCTCACGTTCTTCATCTTATCGCGGAGTTCAAGGATCAGGCGTTTCGCACTCTTGGCACCAATCCCGGAGATCCGTGTCAGGGCTTTTTCGTCCTCGTTCAGGATCGCAATGGCAAACTCCTCGATACCGATCTGGGAGAGGAGGTTCATGGCAGTCTGGGGACCGATCCCGGTAACCCCGATCAGTATCCTGAACATCTCCAGTTCGCTCTGGTGCAGGAACCCAAACAGCGTGACCGCGTCTTCCCGGACAGACATATGCGTGAAGAGGGTCACGTTCTCCCGGGAGTGTGCCAGAACCAGAAGGGCCGGCTGGGTTACCTGAACCTGGTATCCGATGCCATGGACATCGATTACCACCCATCGGTCTCCTGCCTGGACAACGTCTCCCCGCAGATGTGCAATCATTGTACTACCTCAGGATATGGATATGACATAAGGCAATCGAAAGGGCATCGGCTGCATCATCGGGCCTTGGGATCTCATCGAGATGGAGGAGACGTGTGATCATCTCCTGCATCTGGCGCTTGTCAGCTCGTCCTGAACCGGTGATCGCCTGCTTGACCTGGTTTGGGGTATATTCCGTGATCGGGATCCCCCGCTGTTCGGCAGCGAGGAGTACGATCCCCCTGACTTCACTCACCCCCATCGCGGAAGTGATGTTTTTTGAAAAGAATAATTTTTCAATCGAGATATGGGAGGGAGGGTACCTCTCAAAGAGAGCCTGGATTTCGGTATAGATTTTTAATAACCGTTCTGATGCCCGGGTATCCCCGGTAGTTTCAATGCAGCCATAACAGATCGGGCGGGGACCGTTTTTTGTGGCCTCGATGACCCCATAGCCCAGTCGTGCAAGTCCGGGGTCGATCCCAATCACGATCATGGTTGTGGCAGCTCCGGATCTGATATTGGCTATGGGAGTATTTTACCGCGAGGGGTAGGCTGTGAAAGTAATCGGATACCGCTTTCCTGCAGGGCAAATGGGACCGGGTCACTTCCTGCAGTTATCCAAATGATGGAACACACAGATCTCAGTTATTCCAAAGGTACAGAGAAAAAAACGGGAAATAAAAAAATTTACTGAAGCCCAAAGGACTTCAGGGTCACGTCGGTATTGACTGCTCCGACATGGTAGACCGAGCCCGTGGAGAGTTCGTTGATGATAACCTCTGCCGGTGAGAAGAGGGCGGTATCGATCTTGTAGAAATCGTAACCTGCTTCCTTGAAGATGTCGTTGAACGGCTTGCCGTAGCCCTTGGACTTGTTGCTTGGGATCTTCTCAAGATAGTCCTTGATCTCAGGCGCCTTCATCGTGAGGTTGATCCGTCCGTGGTAGATGGTTGCATCGTTCGTTACACCCATGGCGAGTTTTGCTCCCCTGACCGGGGGGATGGGTGCGGTACCGATGGCAGCAATGACCTTCTTTGTGTCAAACCCGAGCTCGTTGAGTTTGTAGATCGCGGTCTCGACACAGCGGCCTGATACCTGGATAGAGCCTACCATGGATGATGTGGGTGCAACGACTGCGCAGACATTGGCAACATCGATATGGCATTCCTCTGCAATCTTCTCCATGACTTCGGCGTTGGGGAGGTGATCGCTCTCAAGACAGATAACCGCACAATCATAGTCATCCTCGTATTCGATGACCTCGAACGTGTGCTTCGGCTTCAGGGAGAGCGCCCGTGCAGGTCCGCTTCCCATTGCAAAGTAGTTCCCTACCTTTACAGTCCAGCCTGCCTTCTGTGCGCCGAGACATGCAATTGACGGGAAATCGGTATTGACATCGATGAACGGCATCGGGAAGTCCTTGATGTGCCCCATGCGGAAGTTGACTTCTCCAAGACCGCCCATGCAGATCTCGGTAAAAGCCCTGCCGGCCGCATAGCCGCCACGGACACTGACCCCGCAGTCAACGATGCGTGCGCCATTATCCAGTTCATGGTATGCGCAGTTGAATTCCTCTGCCAAATCTGCCAGATTATCAAAAATCTCCAGTGCCAGTTCGTTAACACTTAACATTATGACTAACCCCTGTATCATAAAAGAGGATCTGGGAACAGATAATATTTTTCAAAATGCTGCGGGGACTTTATGAAAGGTATTCGAGTACCTTTTCCGGATCATAGCGGAGCGTGATAATCCGTGTCCGCCCTTTTCCTTCCCGGTACTGCAGGTTGACGAGCCGCATGGCATCCATTTTCTTGATGATCTCGTAGAACCGGGTATACCCGATGGAGACCAACTCCTTGAAGGCCTTGTACACATCCCCGGCATTCATCTCGTGATCCTTTGCGCTGCGTTCCGCGAGGAACCGGAGGATCTGCCGTTCCTCGTCTTTGAGGGTCTTAACCGTATAGTTCAGGTGCAAGTATTTCGAGATCTCGTATGCCCCGCAGATATCCTCCCGCTCGATACTCCGCCGTGCGACCCGTTCCGCAGACAGCGTTGCCCGCTTGAGGAGATCGATACCAACCCGGAGGTCGCCGCTTTTTAATGTCTGTTCCACGACAAGATCGAGAAGGGTATCGGAAAGGACGCTGGTGTAGAGTCCCTGCATAACGCGGGCTTTCATGATCTCGCGCACTTCAGCATCCGCGTAAGGGGGGAAATATATCTCGGTTGGCCGGAAGACCGAAGCAACCCGGGCATCCACGGCGCGGGAGAGGTCGACATCCATGTCGCTGATGATGACGATTACACCAATCCGCGTTCCCTCGTACGTCTCATGCGAGCGGAGCAGGGTATAGAGAACCTTGTTGATCTCGTTCTCGTAGAGGAGATAGTTGGCATCGTCGAGGGCAACGAGCAGGACAATCTCATCCTTGACAAGGATGCGGGCTACCGCGTCGAAGACCTGCTTGAAGGAGGTTCCTGAAGAGGGGGGAAGGTGCCCGACGAGTTTCCGGTAGATCTGGGAGATTATCGCAAATTTGGTATTGTCTATCTGGCAGTTGATGTACACCGGCACGAGTTTTTTTGTTGTCTCCTCGATCTCATGGAAGAGTTTCTTGATGCTCGTGGTCTTGCCCGTGCCGGGCAGTCCCTTGCAGACCGTATTGAGCGGCCGGCCGCCGCGAAGCCCGGGCCGGATCTGGAATGCCAGTTCCCGCATCTGGCTGTCGCGGAACTCGAACTGCTCGGGCAGGTAATCGATCTCAAGGACCTCGGGGTCGCGGAAGAGGGTCTCATCCCACATCAGCAGGTTCTTCTTCATCTCAGTACACCTGTCTTGTGATTGGTAATAACTTCATTGGATTTTTTATTGTGTGGTAAAAACACCAGTCCGGTTTTCTGATATTCCTGAGGGGGGTTACCGGCATACCACCCCTTACCATGCCGGGGGGGTCCAACCGGTTTTAAATTTTATTGGATGGGGGGTTCCCCGCTGACCCCCCGACCCAATTGTGAGAAGGGGTCTTTCCTACGCGAATCCGTAAGGCGATTTTCCGGCAGGCTTCAGGAGTTGACTCATCAACCAGCCAGCGACCCGAAATTGAGTGGGGACCCCCTCCGGGTACGAATAGGGAGGGGGGTTGCCGGCATACCACCCCCTTGCCATGCCGGGGGGTTCAACCGGTTTTAAATTTTAATAGCGGGGGGGTCACCCGCTGACCCCCCCTGCAGAGGCAGGGAAATTCGTGCGAGATCAAAATAAGGGAGGGTGGCCCTTAAAAACGAACAGAAAATATGCAAAAAAGTGAGTGGTTCTGCAATTCCCGTAAAGCCAGGAGTTCAGGTTCCGCGTTGGTTCCCATGATGATCGGAACAAATCACCCCTTCGCCAGCTCATTCCCCAATGACCCTTTACATCCAGTGTGGATATCCGTCCCGCCGGGTTTTTCACGCACACATATGGCCAGACAAATCTATATTGTCGGTCAAACGGAACAGAAGACGAAGCGCGGCAGATAATACACGTCCCTGCCATTATGTCTAATCAGGGAATCATGATTTGTATGATAGATACCACTTCAAGGGAAGTCTAAAAGAAAACGAAAATCATGGTGTAAATAGAATATTCATCGAAAAATCATTGGGCAAGTTATTTCTGAAACCAGCCCATTTTTATAATAGCGATGGATCTCAGGACAAAAACGGTTGTAATTTTCATTATTGGTCTTTTAGTAACTCTTTCCTTCTTTATAGGGTATTCATCGTATTTCCTGAAAAAAAGTTATGAGGATATTGAGATCACTGAAGTGAATGAGGATCTCCAGCGGGTTGGGTATGCTCTCGATGCCGAACTGGCAGATCTGGATTCCCGGTTGAGTGACTGGGCACCATGGGATGAGACCTATACTTTTGCCCTGGGGAAAAACCCTGAATATATTCAAGACAATCTTCAGAAAGACACCTTTTCAACACTGGATCTGACGTACCTGCTTGTCTATAATCGTTCAGAAGGTCTTGTATATGCCCGGGCATATAACAAAACGACCAATGAGTTTGAACAGGTCTCCCCGTTATTCTTAAGCACGATAACGCGGGATTATCCGCTCTTTAATTTTACCTATCCGGAGGCGAAACCCAAGGTACTCGGCCTGTTCTTTGTTGACGGGCAGCCCATTGCGGTTGCTGCTCAGCCGGTATTGAAAAGTGATTGGAGCGGCCCGTCTGCGGGAGTCATGATCATGGGGCGGAACCTGAATGAGAACCGTGTTCAAGGAATATCCAAAGCAACCGGTGTATCGGTCCGGTTCATTGACCCTATCACCGTGACGGGGAGCCAGCAGATCCAGTCTATCCAGGACCATCTCAGGAAGGATAACACGATTGTTATCCAGAAGGATAGTCAGGATACCATCAGCGGGTATATTGCCTTAAATGAACTCAATATAACCCCGGCAGAGTACGTTATCGAGATATCGCGGCCACGCGTAATGTACCAGAGTGGTCTCTCAGCCCTGTCTTCATTCCTGCTCGTATTTTTCCTTGCCGTATTGATATTCGGGATATCAATCTTACTTATCATCGACCAGCTGGTTCTTTCACGGGTGAGCACAATCACAAATGATGTCCAGAAGGTTGGATTAAGGAAAGAAAAGAAACGGATTACCGAATTAAAGGGAAATGATGAATTAACCCAGTTATCCCGCGCTATCAACCAGATGCTCGACCAGACAGAACTGTTGCAGGTGCGGTACAAGAGTATTGTCGAGGATCAGACCGAAATGATCTGCAGGTTCCTCCAGGATGGCACCCTTACGTTCACGAATCCCTCGTTCGATATTTACGTGAAAAATTTCAGGAATGTATCGCCCCTCGTTTCGATATATGATTCGTTCCTGCCACAGATTTCAAAAGATACATTTGATAAGTTTTTAACAATACTGACGCCGCAATCTCCAATCCGTTCCGGCGAGCAGGACTTCAGATATGAAGGATTGGAATTTTCCATTTCCTGGACAATACGGGGGATATTTGATCAGGATGGAAAAGTGCAGGAATACCAGTTCGTGGGACGGGATATCACCATACGAAAACAGATGCGGGATGCTCTGCAGAAAGCAAACCGCCAGCTCAACCTTCTCTTAAGTATCACCAGGCATGATATCCGCAACCATCTCATGGCACTCAAGACATACCTGGTACTCGGTGAGAGTTCTCTGGATGATCCCGGCCAACTTGCAGAAATATTCGAGAAGGCGCAGTGCATCACAGAAAATATTGAACACCAGATTGACTTCACAAAGGATTATGAAAATCTCGGGGCTAATCCCCCGGTGTGGCAGAATGTCGGGAAATCTGTTCAGGCTGCATTGAAAGAACTCGATCTTGAAGGGGTTGAAATGAATGTCGGGATACCCCAGGATTTAGAGATAATTGCCGATCCCCTGCTGAAAAAAATGTTTTTCAACCTTGTTGACAATGCTCTGCGCCATGGCGGGGAGGCTGTAACAAAGATCAGTCTCTCCACTCACGAGTCAGACAACAGGCTTTTGATCGTCTTCGAAGATGATGGATCGGGAGTCCTGCCAGATAAAAAAGAGATTATCTTCAGCCGCGGGTATGGGAAAAATACGGGTTACGGGTTGTTTTTAATCCGGGAGATCCTTTCGATCACGGGAATTACAATCAAGGAGACGGGAGAACCCGGAAAAGGCGCCCGGTTCGAGATTACCGTGCCGGAGGGTGCCTACCGGTTCAAAAAACCTGATTGAGTTCCGGCAGGAAATGTCTCGGAACCATGATGGATTGCAACAATAATTTTACCTTCAAAACGCAAAATTAGTGCAGGGATTTCCCGGCAGATGATGAAAGTTACCCCCACTGAAATGGTGATGACGCAGGGGTCTGATGCCGCACTTTCTCCACCGGGTTACGAGAAGAGATAATCCAGGAAATCCGTAGCGTTTTTCGTTCCGGCACTACCAAGCCGGGCATCCTTCTCAGAATAGGCCCGGGTTTTCCCGTCTGTTCCTTTTCCGTGGATTACAAAGGGAACCGGATCGCGGGAATGGGTTTTAATCCGGATCGGCGTAGGATGGTCCGGCAGTACCGCAACCACTCCATCGAACCCTTCGAGAATCATCCCGACAACGTCATCCACCCGCTCGATAGCCCGCACTTTTTCCTCGATACTTCCCAGGTGCCCGGCCTCATCCGGGGCCTCGATATGGAGGTAAACGAAATCAAGGTGCCGGATCGCATCAAGGGCATACCTCGCTTTGGCTTCGTAATCGGTGTCCAGATAACCGGTTGCACCCGGGACGGTAATCACTTCCATTCCCGCACAGCGTCCAATCCCGTTCAGGAGATCCACCGCAGAGATTATTCCTCCTTTTTTTTTGTATTTTTTCTCAAATGATGGGAACGCCGGTTTGTGCCCCCCGCTCCATGGCCAGATCCTGGTTGCCGGGCGTTTCCCGCTCTGTACTCTGGCCAGGTTCACCGGATGCTGGTCAAAAACCTTCCGGCTCTTTTCCATGCACTGGTGGAGGAGTTCGGCATCGCCACCCTTGGGGAGGAATGGGGCAATGCCATGCCCAACGATATCATGCGGGGGGGTTGTACTTGCACCCTTCCCGCCATGAACCACGAGCAGGTTGCGGTAACTGACCCCGGCCCGTACCATAACGTCAGGAAGTTCCTGCTGGAGCGAGTCCAGGAGTTCCTTTCCTTCTGCACTGGAGATATGTCCTGCCGAGAAATCCGCCATGGTGTTCTCGGCAATCGTCACGAGATTACAGCGGTACGCCACATCATCCGGGGCAAGATTTACTCCCATGCTCAGGGCTTCAAGAGGGCCCCGGCCGGTATAGTAATTCTCCGGGGCATAACCGAGGACTGCCATGTTGGCAATATCACTGCCAGCCTCAAAGCCGTCAGGAATGGTCCTGAGCATTCCGCAGATACCTTCAGCAGCCATCCGGTCCATATTCGGGGTTTTTGCAGATTCGAGCGGAGTCCTGCCACCAAGTTCCTCAAGCGGCTCATCCGCCATGCCGTCGCCAAGAACAACGATATGCTTCATGGTTTCCTCAGGAGGTTGCAAGGAGATCCCTGACTGCGATCCGGATACTCTCTTTTGAGCCCAGCTGCGGTTTCCAGCGGAGATTCTTGAGCCGTTCGATCGAGAGCTGCATCCGGGGAACATCGCCTACCCAGCCCCGTTCTCCCCCGGTAAACCGCAATTTTGTCCCGGAGAGGTGCATCTCTTCGATAACAATCTCGGCAATGGTCTTCACGTCGATCCAGTCCTCGGATCCGATATTGAAGGTATTCACGGTACCGCGGGCTTTCCCGGTGGCATAGAGTATGGCAGCGATACATTCGTGAATCTCCAGGTAGGACTTGGTCTGTTTTCCATCACCAAGGATCTCAAGCTCGGCCGGATTTGCGCGGAGTTTCCGGATAAAATCCGTGATAACCCCGTGACCGCTCCGTTCCCCGACAATATTGGCAAAGCGGAAGTTCCAGGATTTCATGCCAAACGAGTGGCAGTATGCCGAAATCAAAGATTCGCAGGCAAGCTTGCTTGCACCATAGACCGAGATAGGTTCAAGAGGAGTGTAATTTTCAGGTGTCGGGATTACGGTGGCATCCCCGTAAACCGTTGAAGTAGAGGTAAAGACGATCTCGGGAACGTCGTGCATGCGCATTGCCTCAAGCACACGATACGTTGCCATAATATTATTCTGCATCGTGGGGTCAGGATTGATCGCGCTCTGCCGCACATCGGGATCTGCCGCAAGATGGAAGAGCCGGTCTGCACCCTCAATCGCGTCCTGCCACCCGCTTTCCAGCAGGTCCTGCTGCAGGAACCGGACTTTGCAGGAATCAATATGCCGCGCTATGGTTTCCTTTCGCCCGGCAACAAGGGAATCAATCACGAGAACCTCGTTGCCCTGGGCCACGAGGGTGTCAACCAGATGCGAGCCGATGAACCCGGCACCGCCTGTCACCACATCAAACATCAATACCTAATATGTCATCCATGCTATAGGATTACTGCTATGTTCATCGGGATCGATCACGGCACTTCCGCCATGAGGTTTGCCGGGGATAAAGGCGAATTCAAGATCTCGCGGGAAGCCGCAAAAGAGTTCCGTATTGCTGATCTTGCCCGCATCTGTCCTGTTGATGAGATTGAAGGCATTGCAGTCTGTTATTCCATGGGAGATAACTTCTCGAAGATCACCCGTATCGGAAAACTCAAAAACCGCGGCCTTGTCAGCCGCGAAGGGGCAGGCAAACATATCGGCGGGGGGACACGGGTCTACGATGAAGTCGAGGCGAGCGGGATCCCTGCAATCGTGATCCCCGGCCTCCACCGGGGATCCCCGACCGATCCACGGTTCAAGGTCTATTCCCACCAGACAAGTCCGGAGAAGATCGGCATTGCGTACGAGGTCTGCCACGCACTGGGAGATGACGTGATTGTCTCGGATGTCAGTTCGAACACCGTTTCACTTCTTGTTTCCCGGGGCAGGCTCATCGGAGCATTCGATGCCTGTATCTTTGCGCCCGGCAGCCTCCACGGGGCGCTTGATGTGGACGCGATCCGAAAAGTGGACGCCGGGGAGTTGACTGCGAATGAAGCATTCCAGCATGCCGGTGTCAACTTCTCGCTGCCGGAGAACGAGCGGATGCGTGCCGTGGCACTGTTTGCTGCCATGGAATGCGCTTCCCTCCGGTTACTCAACAGAGACGCAAAGGTGGCGCTGGCCGGAAGCCTCGCGCCCATTATCGCGCCGGAAGTGAAAGCGCTCCTCGGCTGCGAACTCACTGTATACGATGAATGGTGCGCTTCACGGGGGCTTGTACGGATTGCCCGCGATGTTTTTTTGGGAAAAAAAGAGATCCTCGGGATCGCAGCGGATCTCTAGATTTATATTGATTTATCATGTAAGATTATTGGGGATTTTCCTTGAGAGAGCTACGCATCCACGGCAGGGGTGGCCAGGGGTCAGTCACTGCTGCCGAATTAATTGCTGTCGCTGCCTTTGAAGGCGGCGTCTTTGCCCAGGCATTTCCTGCGTTTGGCGTTGAGCGGCGCGGGGCACCGGTTCAGGCATTTGTCCGGTTTGACAACAAGAAGATACGGCTCCGCAGCCAGGTGTACGAGCCGGATTACATCATTGTCCAGGACAGCACCCTGATCAAGGATGTCAACGTGTTCATGGGAGTAAAGAAGGGAGGTATTGTGATCGTCAACACCGAGAAGACACCGGACTATAAGATTCCGGAGGGTGTTAAACTTATCACCATCGATGCCACTTCGATTGCTCTCAAGGCAATCGGGCTCCCGATCACCAATACCTCGCTGATGGGAGCGTTTGCGGCAGCTTCGGGAGAGATCCAGTTCACGGCACTCGAAAATGCACTCAGGCACCGGTTCCCCGGCGATCTGGCAACCAAGAATATTGCCGCAGCAAAGACCGCATTCGATACCGTCAGGGGGGCTGCATAATGGCACTTGCCACAGGATGCCGGGCACGGCCTGGCAAGTCCCGGGATAACAAGACCGGTTCCTGGAGAGTATTCAAGCCGGCCTTCGATCACGAGAAGTGTTCAAAGTGCGGGATGTGCAGGACGCTTTGTCCTGAAGGATGTATCCACGAGGATGCAGAAGGATTTTTCGACCCGGATTATGCATACTGCAAGGGATGCGGGATATGCGCAACCGAATGTCCGAAGAAAGCAATAGCGATGATACAGGAGGAGAAGTAAATGATGGAAATTACCGAAGGATCGCACGCAGTTGCCGAAGCGGTCCGTCTCTGCAGGCCACAGGTGGTTTCAGCCTACCCGATCACGCCCCAGACCCATATCGTTGAAGCCCTGGCCGATTTTGTTGCAAACGGCACGCTCGATGCAGAATACATCACGGTCGAGAATGAGCTCTCGGCGCTCTCTGCCTGCGTCGGTGCAAGCGCAACCGGCTCACGGACTTACTCCGCAACAACTTCACAGGGCCTCATGCTGATGGCGGAGGTTGTCTTCAATGCTGCCGGCATGCGTCTTCCCATCATTATGTCGATTGCCAACAGGGCAATGGGAGCACCCCTCTCGATCTGGAACGACATGCAGGACTCAATCTCCCTGCGGGATGCGGGATGGCTCCAGTTCTATGCCGAGGATAACCAGGAGGCAACCGATCTCCACTTCCTTGCATACAAGGTGGCAGAAGATCCCACGGTCCAGCTCCCGGCCTTTGTCTGCTTCGACGGATTCATCCTCTCCCACACGTACGAACCCGTGGACGTACTCTCGCAGGAACAGGTGGATTCCTATCTCCCGAAATTCGCCCCGGCAGAGCGCCTGGATGCAAAGGATCCCATCAGTTTCGGCATGTATGCAACCCCCGATTATTACCTCGAATTCCGGTACGAGATGGACCAGGCCCAGAAGCGGGCAAAAGAAGCGATCGCAAAATACGGAAAAGAGTTCGGGGCAATGTTCGGCAGGGACTACAGCTCACTTATCGAAGGCTACCAGCTTGATGATGCAGAGACCGCGATTGTTGCCATGGGTTCCATCTGTGGTACGGTCAAGGATGCCATCGACGAGATGCGTGCAGACGGAAAGAAAGTCGGCCTTTTGAAAATCCGGGTCTTCCGCCCGTTCCCGTCAGAAGAGATCGCAAAGGCACTTGCACATGTAAAGCGGATTGCTGTCCTGGACAAGAACATCTCCCTTGGTGCAAAAGGGGGGGCCGCCGCTATCGAAGTGCGGGACGCGATGTACGGCTCCGATACGCCAGTGAAAGGATATGTCCTTGGTCTTGGGGGCAGGGACATCCGCAAGAAGGATATCAAAGAGATCGTAGCGCTCTCGGAGAAAGGGGCAGGCGATCAGTTCTATGGGCTGAGGAAGGAGTTGATCTGAAATGGCAGATACAAAAAATACCTGCGAGCTGTTCGACTGCGGGCACCGGGCCTGCGGGGGGTGCGGCGAGGCACTTGCAGCACGCATAGTCACAAAAGCTGCCGGGACCAACACGATTGTGGTTGCGGCAACAGGTTGCATGGAGGTCTTTTCGACGCCCTATCCGGAGACCGCGTGGAAAGTACCTTGGATCCACTCCCTGTTCGAAAACGCATCAGCGGTTGCTTCGGGAGTTGAAGCTGCGCTGAAAAAGCAGGGGCGAACCGAGAAGGTTGTAGTTATGGGCGGGGACGGCGCCACATTCGATATCGGCATGATCTGCCTCTCGGGCGCCTTCGAGCGGGGCCACGACTTCGCCTATTTCTGCTACGACAACGAGGCCTACATGAATACTGGTATCCAGCGGTCCGGTGCAACACCGTACGATGCAAGCACTACCACCAGCCCGGCAGGCAAATGCTCGTTTGGGAACAAGAGACCCAAAAAAGATATGCCAGCCATCCTCGCGGCTCATGGTGCACCCTATATCGCCACCGCATCTGTCGCGTACCCGGCAGACCTCATCCAGAAGGTAGAGAAGGCCATCAACACTCCCGGCCCATGTTATGTGCAGGTGCATGTCCCCTGTTGTACCGGCTGGGGATTCGAGGGCGACCAGACGATCGCCATTGCCAAGCTCGCCATCGAGACCGGCCTCTGGGTGAACTTCGAGATGGTCGATGGCAAGGTAACAAAAGCGAAAAAAGTCGTGCGGAAGCCTGTTGAGGAGTACCTCAAGACCCAGAAACGGTTCCGCCACCTCTTCAAGCCGAAACGGCAGGATGCCGAGATCGCAGCCATCCAGGCGATCGCGGACAGGAACGCGGAAAAATACGGGATCGATATCAAGCTCCCGCCAAAGAAAGAATAACATCCTTTTTTTTGTCTCATTTCAAATGGGGAGATTCCTCAATTCACCAGGATTCCCTAAGGAATATCAACAATGTTAATTAATCTCCAGAACGACATTAGTAGGTTATCGGGCTCGTGGTCTAGTCGGTTATGACGTCGCCCTTACACGGCGGAGGTCGCCGGTTCGAATCCGGCCGGGCCCATCCTTTTTGTCACCGGTAAAAAAAGTATTATTTCTTTTCAACAGCGGTTACCGTTATGGTATAGGTAAGATCTTTTCCTGCCAGATCATGATTCTCATCCCAGGCAATGGCAGAGGGTGTGACATTGATGATCCTGACATAGGCATTTGCCCCGTCCGTTATCCTCCGGATAGTATAATGTTCCCCGGCAACCGGGTCCATACCGGCCGGGAGCGATGAGCGGTTCACGATATGGACAAGGGCCGGCTGGTAGGCACCGTATGCTTTATCGAAGGGGATCCTGACGGTCTTTGTCATGCCGGGGGTCATACCGGTTATTGCTTCCTGAAATCCGTAAATAAGGTTCACGTCACCCATCGTGAACATGAGAGGGGAACTGTTCAGATTTGAGTAAAAGACCGTCCCGTCATCGAGAGTTCCCGTATAATACACCGATACGGTATCCCCCGGCCGGGCACCGGTCGAATTAAACAGGAAAAAACCCGCAACACTTACTGCTGCCACGAGGACAACCGCGACAGCAATACCTGCGTACAACCGGGTCCGCTTCTTTCTTGCAGCAACCGCTTCCTTTCCCTTAACTTTCTCGGACTTTTTCATGATATAGCAATAGGATATTCCGGTAAACCATATACAGTTGTCTTAGCGGAGCTGGGAATTTTTCACCCATTACTCTTTCGCGGGCAGGCGCCTATCACAATTGTACGGTATTTATAGCTGCACAACGCATCCGGTAGTGTTGAATATGGCTGATGAAGTGAGGATCGCAGACGTCAACGGGAAGAAAGTCCAGTGGGACCCGGCGCAGATGCGCAAAATCCAGGAGCACCCCTGTTTTTCCGAGAAAGCGTGTCATGGATTTGGAAGGTGTCATGTCCCGGTTGCCCCCAAATGCAATATCCAGTGCAATTACTGTATCCGGGATTTCGATTGCGTGAACGAGAGCCGGCCTGGTGTAACAACGAAGGTTCTCAATCCTGACGAATCCATGGATCTTGTCAAAAAAGTAGTGGAGAAGTACAATTATATCAAGGTCGTAGGTATTGCCGGGCCGGGCGATCCCCTGGCAAACGAGGAAACATTTGAGACCTTAAAGCGGCTTCACAAAGAGTACCCGAATGTCATCAAGTGTATCAGCACCAACGGTCTCCTCCTGCCGGACAAGATTGATCTCCTGCAGAAATATGATGTCGGGAACATCACCGTCACCCTCAACGCCATTGACCCCGAGATCGGGGCAAAGATATACCAGCACGTGGATTACCAGGGTAAGCGCTATACCGGCCTCGAAGGGGCAAAACTCCTCCTCTCCCAGCAGCTGAAGGGAATTGAAGAGGCCGTGAAGCGGAAGATGTTTGTCAAGATCAATACCGTCTATATCCCGGGTATCAATGAAGACCACATACCCGCCATTGCCAAGAAAGTTGGTGAGATGGGGGTGTACAATTTCAACCTCATCCCCCTCATCGCCCAGTACAAGTTTGCCGGTATCACCCCGCCCACTCCTGAAATGAAAAAGAAGATGCAGGACGAATGCAGCAAATACGTGAAGCAGATGCGCCACTGCCAGCGGTGCCGGGCAGATGCAATCGGCAAACTTGGCCACGATATCCAGTCGTGTATGTACGAAAAATAAGATTTCCTTTTTTTTATTGCAGCAACGATCCTTTCCAGGTACGAACAACCTGCATCGCGATCTTCACCACGCCAGGATCCGCCCGCGTCTTAAAGATACAGACAACTGCAGGGTTTCCCGAACCGAAGTGACCGGTGAAAGTGTCGACATAAAAAAACGATGTTCATTCCTTCGAGGAATCTTTTAGAAAAATCAGGAGTGAACAAGGGTCAGGGGGAGATTTACCGGTTCGGCATTGTATCCCCGGCTCATGACCAGGTTCATTTCATCGATAACCAGCTGTAATGAGGGGGGTGTTGCCGAATCCTCGGACTTGACCGTTTTTCCATGATAACTGATGCGGTACTGAATAAAATCAGTACCTCCACGGCGGGAAGTATAATTCCCCTCAAGCATCGAGAACTGGGCTTCTTTAAACACGGCGGAAATATGATCGAGATCGCTCTGGTTCAGTGCAATCACGGTATTCCGGGTCTTACTGGAAACTACCCCCTCCCCGTTATCAAAAAGCACCATGCGGTCGTCAAACCCGGCGATTCCACCGGTGCGCTGGTAATCGACAAGCACCGCCGGAGCTGCGGACGGTGTTACCGGAGGTGTCTTCACGCCAAGGCACCCGGAACATACTAGTACAGCCAGAAGTACTATCAAGCCTGTTACGATCCATTTCCTGATACGTATCCCTCCGGAAATCTGTTTGTCAGAGATGCAGGGACTTATATCTGGAGGACATCAGCCTTTGCCGGTTTTCCGGCAGTCTTGCGCTCGGGGAGAACTTCTTCGAGAGCGGCGATCAGGCTGTCCACTTTTTCATTGTTGAAGGTTGCCCGGAACGCCGCAAGCTCGGCAGCGTTCATGATCATGATCCCTTTCTTCTTCATAGGCAGGCCGTTTTCACCAACCGGGTTGATATCTATGGCAAGTGAGGCTGCCCGGTTCTTGGTGGCCGGCAGACGAATGAGGGAAACTCCTTTCACTGAGGTATGTTTGCGCTCCCAGTCTGCTCCTTCTTCGATAAAGTCCTTGAGGGTTTTAGTCAGTTCCATAAGAAGAACTTTCGATTTATATATTAAAAGACTATTTGTTCTGATCCGGTCACCCGGCCCGATCAATACATGAATGGATATGCCCGGCCGGATCCTGCAAATAGCAGACTGCCTCCTGACGCAGCATGATATGATTGGAAGACAAACCGGTCATTACAGGAACGCCATGCCATCTATTTCCCTTCAGCCGGATGAACCGTTCAGTATTGATGCAACCTTATCCTGCGGGCAGGTCTTCCGCTGGGACCGCACAGAAGACGGATGGTGGTACGGAGTTGTCGGAAAAAGGGTGATAAAAATCCGGCAGCAAGGACAAAAACTCACCTTTACCGGTGCATCGGCATCCTTTATCCGGCACTATTTCTCCCTCGACCAGGACCTCGGTGCTATCCATGCATCCATTGACCATGACCCGGTCATCCATGAGTCAATCCAGAAAAACCCGGGCCTCCGGCTCGTGCGCCAGCCTCCATGGGAATGCACTATATCGTATATCTGTTCAACAAACTCCAACATCCCCACAATACGACGAAGAATTGCTGCCATCGCAGGAAAAATCGGCACGCCCGTACCCTTTGAAGGAAGAATGTATTACACCTTCCCGGAACCGGCCTTTATCTCCAGCGGGGGGCACGAGAGGCTCACCGAATGCAGGCTGGGGTACCGGCACCCGTATGTCTTTGGCACCTCATGCCAGGTCACGGACGAGAAGGAATGGGAAGAGCGGATACGGGGTCTTCCCTATGAAGATGCACGAAAAGAACTCATGATGCTCCACGGCGTGGGCCCGAAAGCCGCCGACTGCATCCTCCTCTTCGCGTTCCAGAAGTACGAGGCCTTTCCGGTCGATGTCTGGATCCGCAGGATCCTGCAGCAGCACTATCTTCCGGATCTCGCCACCGGAGCGCCGCTTTCGAACCGCGAATATGAAACCATCCGCCGGTTTGCAAGGGAGCATTTCGGAGAGTACTGCGGGTACGCGCAGGAGTACCTGTACGCTGCAAGAGAAGGGTAAATAAATCAGAGAGAATTGTTCAGAACCAAAAAAAATACAAAAAAAGAACCGATCAGGATTCCTACGTCCCGATATCCCAGCTGCAGCTGTATTTCTTCTGCTCTTTACTGAGCGAATCAATCGAGAGCCCAAGCGAGCTGAGCTTGAGGTTTGCAACCTGCTCATCGATCTCGTTTGGCACATCATATACGCCGCCCTTCATCTTCTTTCCGTTCTTTGCAATGTGAAGTGTGCAGAGCGCCTGCAGGGCAAAACTCAGGTCCATGACCTCTATGGGATGACCCATGCCCTTGGGAGTGGCAAGGTTGACCAGCCGGCCTTCGGCAAGAACATGGACAGCCTTTTTCCCGAGAACGAATGACTCGATGCCATCCCGCTGGATGATCCGGGTTGCATTTTTACGAAGGTAATCGATATCGATCTCGACATTGAAATGACCGGCATTTGCAAGAATGGCACCGTCTTTCAGCTTCGTAAAATGCTTCTTGGCGATAACCGCAAAGTTGCCGGTCGTGGTGACGAAGATATCGCCGATTTCTGCTGCATCATCCATGGTCATGACCATGAACCCGTCCATATGGGCTTCAAGCGCCCTGCGCGGATCGATCTCAGTGACGATAACCTTGGCACCAAGCCCGTGAGCCTTCCTTGCAAGGCCACGGCCGCAGTAACCATACCCGGCAACCACGAAATATTTCCCGGCAATGAGGGTGTTTGTGGTGATCATGATCGAGGAGAGAACGCTCTCTCCTGTTCCGTGGACATTGTCAAAGAAATGCTTCATCGGAGTATCGTTGACTGCAACTACAGGGAACTCGAGTTTTCCTTCCGCAGCCATGGCCTTGAGCCGGTGGATACCGGTTGTCGTCTCCTCGCAGCCGCCAATGACCTTCTTGATAAGGTCGCGGCGCTTGGTGTGGATGTAGTGGATCAGGTCCATCCCGTCATCGATGGTGATGACCGGCTTGGCATCAAGGACCTGGTCAATTGCAGCATAGTACTCGTCAACCGAGCAGGCACGCTTTGCATAGCAGTGAACATTTTTCACACCTTGAAGAGCTTCTGCAACATCGTCCTGCGTTGAGAGCGGGTTGCAGCCGGTGATATGCACCTCAGCCCCGCCGGCTGCAAGCGTTGAGACAAGGTTTGCGGTTTTGGCCTCGACATGGAGGGCCATACCTATCGTCATCCCTGCAAACGGTTTTTCCTTGACAAACTGTTTTTTTATGGCGGCGAGCACCGGCATGTACTGGGCCGCCCATTCGATCTTCAGCTTTCCTGAATTCATGAACTTCCTCGGCAAGGGAGAGCCGGTGATACCAGCCCGCCCGGATACTGACTACCCTATGAATAGGGGTGCCAAGTTACATAAAAACTCCGTGATAAAGCGGCTGTCCCGCAATATAGATAGGTTTGCAAACCTTACCCTGTATTCAATGGTGCTGACGCGACGGATCATCCCCTGCCTTGATCTCAAGGACGGACGGGTGGTGAAGGGGACCAATTTTCTCGGGCTCCGCGATGCAGGGGACCCGGTGGAACTTGCCGAGCGGTACAATGAGCAGGGCGCAGATGAGGTGGTTTTTCTCGACATTACGGCATCGAAAGAAAAACGGGGAATCATCATCGAGCTCATCAAGCGCGCTGCAGACCAGCTCTTCCTCCCGCTGACTGTCGGAGGGGGGCTTAAGTCCCTGGACGATATCCAGCAGATCCTCCGGGCCGGAGCGGACAAGGTGAGCCTCAACACGAGCGCTGTGCATGACCCGACCCTTATCACCCGCGGCGCCGAGGCATTTGGCACCCAGTGCATGGTCTGCGCGATGGATGTCAGGCGTAATTTCACCTTGAATGAGAAGGCGATCCCGGTCTGGCTCGAAGACGGAAGGAAATGCTGGTACGAGGTGGTTATCTATGGCGGGAGCAAGCCGACCGGGATCGATGCGGTGGCCTGGGCAAAAGAGGCCGAGGAGCGGGGTGCCGGCGAGATCCTCCTGACAAGCATGGAGACCGACGGCACCAAGAACGGTTTTGATATCGCAATCACCTCCGCCATATCCGATGCTGCGGGCATCCCGGTAATCGCGAGTGGCGGGGTGGGGACGCTTGAGCATTTCTACGATGGATTCACCAGAGGAAAAGCCGATGCCTGCCTTGCGGCAAGCGTCTTCCACTACGGGGAGTTCACGGTAAAAGAAGTGAAGGAGTATCTCAGAGCGCGGGATATCCCGGTACGGCTCTGAGATCAAACTCGAAGGCTGCAACGGGGTGTTCGAGTTCAAACGCGTTCAGCACTGCGGGGTGGATCTCGCCAAAGACACCCACTTTTTTCCCGGCAACAATGATATCGCCACGGCGCCCGTCTATGAAGGCCGGATCAGCGGATTCTTTTACCAGATAATCAATGGACAGTTCGTGGAGCACCGCGTCGGCCGATGCATAGGCTTCCGAGAAATCTGCATCCGGGTGAGTGCTGACACCTGCTGCCTGCTGGTGGGTGTGGCAGTCCAGCACAACATCCCCGACCGAGAAGAGGTTTTGGGGGAGCTCGCGGTGCCGGTTCAGGGTAAGAAATTCAAGGAGCAGCGGCAGGAGCTCGGTCCTGACAACCGTGTTCTCGATGCTGATCGGGTGCATCACGCGGAGGACGCCTTTTGTCTCCTCCCGCTGCATCCGTGTGTACAGCACGTCCTCGTTTGTTAACGTGAACGGCATCACTTCAAGGTAGCCAAGACCCGTGAAGGCTTCACGGGCAAGAGCTGCATTAACCTGGACGGGATGGGGTTTTCCTACCGTGTATGTCTTTGGAGGCTGACTTTCAAGTTTGTCATACCCGTAGGCAATAGCTACATCCTCAAAGATGTCCCAGTCATGCATGATATCGGCCCGGTAGCAGGGCACCTGCACCCGGACCTTTTCAGGTCCTGATGGTTCAGCTCCGAAACGCATCCGCTGGAGGTATCCCGCCATAGACGCGGGTGTTAAGCTGACACCGAGAATCCGGGAGCACTCCGAAACACTGAGGACACGCTCCGAGGGAGCGAGCGTCGGGGTCTGGATTCCCCCGATCTCCACGCTCTCGATGCTCGCTCCGGCTTCTGCCATGGCCGTGCAGATGATGTTGACCGCAACACTGACTGCCCGCGGATCGGTGCCGGTGGTGTCGAGAAGGATGTTCTTCGTATCGATGGTAACCCGGGTCCGCTCGCCGTTGATGATCGGCGGGAACGAGAGGACATGGTCGTCGTCGTCCACGATCAGCGGGAAAAGCGGGAAGTCTTTGACAATCTTCGCATAGTCCCTCCCCTTGGGGTGCTTCTCGAGGATCTCGTCCATCGTCATCTTCTCGGAAAAGTCGAGCGGGATGAAACCCCGGCTCCTGCGCGAAGCAATATAGTGGAATGGTGGTTTTACCGTGTCCATGTCATGGATGCCTATGGCAACCTTGGACCGGCCCCTGCCTACCGCCCAGTGGAGCGATTCCTGCAGGGACATGATACTCTGGATCGATTCATCGTCAAACGAGACGCCCCGGATAACGGCGACCCCGAGCACCGGGCGGATGGTTGCGAGCTGGGGATCAACCGTGAACTTTATTCCCGATGGTTTGACCGGATAGGTCGGGAGGCCGGTCTCGATCCCGAGGTATCCCCTCATGGCCCGGGCAACCCCTTCAGGGCTGAAGAGATCAGGCCGGTCCGGGAAGAACTCTACGTCAGCATGGTCCTCCTCGACCCGCTCTACATCGGAACCGATAAGGGGAACTTTCTCGAGGATCGTCTTTTTGTCAGTCCGGGTGAGCCGCTCAAGATACTTGTAGGGAAGCGTGATGACAGCCATTTCAGAGCCCTCCCTTCGAATGCCGCAGGGACGGGGTTTCCCGGAGGAATGCCACGTCGCTCTTATGCAGGAGTCTGAGGTCCTTGAGACCAAGGCGGAGCATCGCGATCCGGCTCACGCCAAGGCCCCAGGCAAGGACAGGATATTGTACCCCGAGCGGGGCAGTGACCTCCTCGCGGAAGACGCCTGCACCACCCATCTCGATCCAACCGATGCCTTCGACATAGACCTCGGCATCAAGGCTCGGCTCGGTATAGGGGTAGAACGATGGCTTGAACCGGACGCTCTCAAAACCCATACGGTTATAGAATTCCCGGAGGATCCCGAGCAGGTTCCCGAACGTGACATTCTCATCCATAACAATCCCCTCGAGCTGCTCGAACTCGGCAAGGTGGGTGGTGTCAATGGTCTCGCGCCGGTACACCCGGCCAACGCAGAAGGCCTTGACGGGCGGCTTAAGGTTCTGCGCAAGGTGCTGGATGGAGACGCTCGTGGTATGGGTGCGGAGCACGCACTGCTCGGCCTTCTCCTCCCGCCACATGCCGCCCCACCCGGTGGATGAGGTTTCGCCACCGGAGATATGCATGGCCTTCACTTTCTCGTATCCCTCGGGAAGCGGGAGGGTTTCTTTGAGATAGAAGGTATCCTGCATCTCGCGGGCAGGGTGGTCCTGCGGCTGGAAGAGGGCGTCGAAGTTCCAGAAGGACTGCTGGACGATCCCGCCGTAGAGTTCCTCGAAGCCCATCTCGAGGAGGATCTGCCGCATCTCGGCAATGATCCGCTGGTAAGGATGGATCTTGCCGGGATAGGCCTTCTTTGGGAGTTTGCTCACATCGTATTTCCGGAGGTTAAGATTCTTCCATTCACCGGAGATTATCTGTTCGCGGGTAAGGGTGCCTGTCTCTTCGCGGAGATCGAGGCCCTTTATTACAAGGGCGAGCCCTGACGGGGTGATGGCGATCACATTCCGGACAGTCTCGCACTCCTCCAGGATACCGCGCTTGAGGAGTTCCTTGGTCGACGGGTTGCCTTCAGCCGGGTTCCTGAGCGCAGATTCATCGATGTCAGTGGAAGCTCCTGCCACTTTCACAACGGAGGTGCCCTCGACCCTGATGAGTCCTTTCTTCCGGAGCTGGCCAAAGCCGATTCTGAATGCCTCGTGCTTCTGGAGATCGGAAAGCATAGTGCCGGGCAGGATGAAGCGGAAGAGCTGGGTCTCGGGAAGACCATTCTTTGCATACTCTTTCCCTTCATCCGTGTACACGAATTCCTTGACCACGATCCGATCGACCGCAACAAGCCCCTTATCTTCTGCAAGATGGGCCCACTGCACTACCGCTTCAGGTGTGGCTCCCATCAGGCCGGCAAGGTGGGGGGCATCTGCTTTCTTCTCCTTTTCAAGGGTTGCAAGCAACCGCTTCTCGTTCTGCGTCAATTCCGCCATATCACACCTGAATCATGTCTGCACATGCGTCCATCTTCTCCCGGAATTCTTTCAGGAAGGCTACTACCCTTTCAGCCGTATCTTTCTTGCACTGGCCGCAGGTGATCTCGCCTGCTGTACATTTCCGCCTGATCTCTGCAAGCTCGGCATCATCCGTTACCATGTGGAAAAGGTTGAGAAGGTAAAGCGAGCACTTGTCCGGCTCACCGCCAAGCCGCTTCTGTTCCTCCAGAGTCATCCTCCCACCGGTGATCCCGCTCATTACTTTCTTTCTTACCACGGCCTCCGGTTCATAAAAGGAGATGAGACTCTCCGGAATGCTTGAAGACATCTTCCCACCGGTGAGGCCAGGCATGAAAATATGGTACGTGGATGAGGGGGAGAAAAAGGCAAAACCGCCGTGTGCCCGTTCGATCTCCCGCACTTTGCCTTTCACGTCCGAACACTGCGCCCCTTTGATATCGACATGCCCCTCATATTTTTTTGCATGCGGGAACGCCTGTTTTACCGCTTCAAGCGCTGCTGCGGGAGCGTTCTTGGACCGGACGCTGATGTACCCGTCCCGCTCCTCGACTGTAAACATCCGCATCTTGTGGGCAATGCCCCGGGTAAGCCGGATATGCGGATCCTGGTCAACCCCGACGGGGACCACCGTTGGTGCCGGCTCGCGGTCAATCTGGGGGTAGAGGATGTCAGCTACCTGCGTAATAACGCTGTCAGCATGGGCAAGATCCGTTTCTGGAGAGAAACCATAGATTGCAGAAAGTTCCGAGAAATTGACTTTTGTTGCTGCCTCAAATGCGAGATCCTTGAGCCGGTTGTTCCGGCTCTGGAAGTAAGTCTCGCCTTCAAACCCGAGAGCATAGAGGCAGGCAAGGTACTCTTTCCCGAACTCGTTGCATTTCTCCCAGGAAAGGCCGCGGACAGCGTGAGCCTCCCGGTCAGCGATGGTGATATAGCCGTTGCCCCCCTGCTGCACGTGCCAGACCACTTCCTTCATCACCATCAGGTGGCCGAGATGGGGGTGGCCGCTTGGCATGAACCCGGTGAGGATATGGAACGGCGTTTTGTGCGCAATTGCCCGGGCAATGGGGAGGTAATCGCGGTGGCCGACAACGATACCACGGCGCATAAAATACGGGATCTCCGGAAGTTCTGCGATCACCGGACCAATAGGATCGATTCCAAATTCTGCAAACGTCTTCTCGATGTCAAGGGACGGGGTGCTTGACCAGGGGTTGATCTGCGGATCGGGCATGGTTCTCTCACAGTTTAATTCGTGCAAATTCGACGAACTGGATTCCGGAAGAATGTACGGCGCCAAAGAACATCTTCTTTTTGACGCTGTGCGCCATCCGGACCGAACGGGAGATGACACTCATCGGCAGAACCGACTCCTTCTCGATTGCATGAACCAGAAGGTCGGAATGGACATTCCTGCCGCAGTAGACCCGGAAATGGTGACCAAACTTGTAACCCGTGCGGGGAGTAAACTGGTGCGAACGGAGCTCGGTATAAACCGCGATCTTCCCGGCAAGTTCCTGGTCGGTCTCGCTTGCAAGTGCCAGGAAACGGTCAGTGCTGATCTCCACCTGCTCCTGGAAGAGCCTGATGGTCCCATTCTCCATGAGAGAGAGGAGTTCAACGGGCCCAAGGAGAAGGCGTTCAGGGTCAAGCCGTTTCCCGTACCCGGCGAGTTCAAGATCAGACTGGGGAGGAGTCCTCACCATTGCAGATTTCCCGACCATCATGGCCTTATGCTGCCCTAGTGCGGGAACCGGGCCCGTTGCATCGGCAAGTTTCTGGAGCTTGATCTCGTAATAGGTGAGCTCCTCCTCATCATCAACAACGGCGAGGATATACTGCTTGCGCATGTTGCGAGAGGCTATCACTTCCTCGATCAGCTTCTCGAACCGGATCGGGTCCCGCTCGGAAAGAACCCGGACCAGGTACACGGATTCACCCTTGCCGGGTTTCTCACCGCGCCGGAAGACCCGGAAGTCCTGCGGGCCGGTCTGGACAACATACCCGCGTTCGCGTAGATCGCGGTACACAAGAAAACTCCGCATGAATGTGGGCTGGTCGGAGAACCTGGCAAAGAGTGTGTCGAACGAGTGGCCCGGCACCTCGAGTTTCTGCCGATGGACCAGGTAGAGAGCTTCATGAGGGGAGAGGCGGAGGCCGTCCGCTTCGGGCCTGCCATACCCGCTCTGCTCATACAGCGCTTTTCCTTCCTTTCCCGTACGGATCGTTGTGCCGTCGAATGCTGCCTTCACTGCCTGATATATTATTCCCGGAGTATTATAAGGACGCGTCAAGCGCGGGATCCGGTGCTGAATGGGTAAGGTGACATTTTTTATGCGAAATCCTTATGAATTACAAAATGTTGAATCAATGCCTATAAAAAGGGTAAAATCGAATTTGTATAGTCAGATCGTATCTCATAAGTATGCTTGAAATGCACGTCCCCAGGATGAATCTCATTCCGGGAAGATTTGGGTAATACTATAGGATTGATCGGCCCCACACCGGAATTCTTTTCAGGCCATTCATCATAGCGGCGGAAAATGATGGTGAACGAATACAACGACCCCGGATGCCGACTCATAAGCGTGCTCAACCTCGGGTGCTTTCTCGCACGGTCAGAGGTGAACGGCCCCGGTATCCGGGCTGTCGTATGGGTACAGGGATGTCCCCACCGGTGCAATGGGTGTTTCAACCCACAGTTCCAGTCCTTTTCTCCTGCACAGCAGATCACTGTAGATCATCTTGCACACGTTATCCTTTCCGATCCCGACATTGACGGGATAACCTTTTCCGGGGGAGAACCGTTCGCGCAGGCAGTTCTGCTCGCGGAGCTGGGAACCCGGGTTCGCGAGGCAGGGCTGACCATTGTTACGTACTCCGGCTATACGTACAACCATCTTGCAGCGGGAACGGAACCTGGCTGGCAGGACCTGCTCGCGGTCACCGATCTCCTCGTTTCCGGCCCCTATATCCAGTCTCTCCGCTGCACGGGCTCCCTGAAAGGATCAGCAAACCAGGAGATTATACCACTCAGCGGGAGGATCGCAGTTCCCATGGTTGTCACAGGGAGGAACTGCGGGACTGTCGAGTTCATCATCTCAGCAGACGGGATAGTCACCGCCACCGGACTTCCCGACAGCTCACTCCTCCGGCAGGTTTATAAAAAATGCGGGAGGGTCTGATATGTCGCACTACAGCCGGGTTAAGACGGTATTTCACAACAGGGAGGCGCTTGTTGCCTGCCTCACTGAGCTCGGGTACCACGTGGAGACTGATACAGTGATCCGGGGTCATCATGGGGAACATGCCGTTGAGATTGCAGCAAAAAGCCGGGAGGGGTATGGTATCGGGTTCACAAAAGGCCATGATGGCACGTACGATATGGTAGCCGACTGGTGGGGCATCCGGGGCACCAACGAGCAGAAGATCCAGAAGGAACTTGCATTCCAGGCCGGGGCTATCCAGAAAGAGTATGCCAGGAAGATGGTTCTCAAAGAGACGGCCCGCGAGGGGTACGAAATTGTCTCCGAGACGAACGAAGCTGACGGCAGCGTCCGGATTGTTGTACGGAGGTGGCAATAATGCAGTATACCGAGCCGGACTTTGCAAAGAAGCTGAACATCTCGCTGCGGGCCCGGGTCACCCTTATCGTGGTGATGACTCCTGAAGAGGAGCGCGTTGTGTCGAAGATCCAGGAAGTCTGTGAGGGGTGGGAGCCTTCCCGCCAGTGCATCACTTGGGACAGCGTGGACGGGTACCAGGTCATTGCAGGGAACCGGTCGTTCCATGCCACTTCCCGTGACCCGCTCGCTGCTCTCGACGAGATCCAGAAAACCGACGAAAATGCCGTTATCATCTTAAAGGACTTCCACGAGTACTGGAACAACCCGCAGGTGAAACGCAAGATCCGCTCCTTTTCCCAGAAATTCAGGTACAACCGCCGATCCATTGTGATTGTAACTCCGGTACAAAAGATTCCCGAGGAGATCCGGGACGAGGCAGTCCTTGTTCGCTTCCCACCGCCTTCACCATTAGAACTCTCCGCAGACCTTGACCGGCTCCTTGCAACGAGCGGGATACCCTCTGCCCTCTCGAATGGCGGGAGAGAGAGACTGATCCAGGCTGCGCTGGGGATGACGCTCAACCAGGCAAGGCGATCGTTCTCAAAAGTGATCGTAACCCGCGGAACGATCGATGACCAGGACATCGACACGATCATAGCAGACAAAAAAGAGATCCTGAGCCAGTCGGATGCCCTTGAGTTCTACAGCCTCACCGAGACGCCCGAGAATGTGGGCGGCCTTTGTGCCCTCAAGGACTGGCTCCGGCTGCGCGAGCGGGCATTCACAAGTATTGCCCGGGATTACGGGCTTCCCGCGCCCAAGGGAATAGCCCTCATCGGCATCCCGGGCACGGGCAAAAGCCTGACAGCAAAGATGATTGCAGATCTCTGGCACCTCCCGCTTCTCCGGCTTGACGTGGGTGCACTCTTCGGGAGCCTTGTTGGCGAGTCCGAGGAGCGGACGCGGCGGGCCCTTGCCCTTGCCGAGACTATCGCACCCTGTATCCTCTGGGTGGATGAGATCGAGAAGGCCTTTGCTTTCGGGAGCGGAGATGCGGGGACGAGCCAGCGGGTCTTTGCCCACCTCCTCACCTGGATGCAGGATAAGACCTCGCCATGCTTTGTGGTGGCAACAGCAAACAACATATCAGCCCTTCCTCCGGAACTTCTCCGCAAGGGGCGCTTTGACGAGATCTTCTTTTTGGACCTGCCAAGCCTGGAGGAACGGCGCGAGATCTTCACGGTTCATTTAAAGAAGCGCAAGTGTGTCCCTGCCGAGTTCGACCTGGACCGGCTCGCCCGCGAGAGCGACGGTTACGTGGGTGCCGAGATCGAGCAGACCATCATCGATGCCATGTACCAGGCCTTTTCTGAGAACATGCGTGCCCTCACCACCAAGGACATCCTTGCCTGCATCAAAAAACAGGTGCCCCTCTCAGTATCCCAGCGCGAGACCGTTGCTGCCCTCCGGGCGTACCTGGCGGAGGGCCGGGCAGTTTCCGCATCCCGGACGCTCCCCCGCCATGCCCCGGAATCCACTCAATCCATTGCGCTTGAGACCTTCGGGATTCCCGGGACGTGATACGGGTGTGGCAAAAAAAACGTCTCCCGCTTATTGGTACCTGGCTCTACCGGAAATACATCCGAAACCTTGCAGCCCGCGCGGCGGACGGGGATGAAACGGCTGTCCCGGAACTGGCAGGGTTATTCTCATCTGCAACCGACCCGAAGGCAAGGCAGGAGGCCGGGACGGGGCTTTGCTCCCTTTCGAAACCGCGGGGAACCGATGCTCTCTGCCATGAAGCGCTTGCCCTGAACTCTCCGGCACTCATGAACCTTGCCCGGGAATGCGGGTACCTCCCATCAGACCCGCAAGAGCGGGCATTCTTTCTCTTCTGCACAGATCCTGCCGGCCGGAATGCCCTGACACCAGGGACGGAATTTACAGATCTGGACCTGGCCGGGGGTTACCTCATGACGGGCGCCCGGGTCCGGGCACTGGCCCGCGCTGCCGCCCGCAGGAACAAAGCGTGCGACATCCTTGCCCGGGCGTTATGCAGTCCCGGGATGCCGGGGCCCAAGGAATGGTCTTTTGACGAGTGGGAGATCGTTGTCCGGGGCTTATCGAAGGAAGGGCGGTGGGCCGATCTCTGGCAGTACCTCGTGTACGCACCACTCCCTCTGGCCGTTGAGATCGCAGGCGCCATAAAAGAAGCAGGTTGGGTTCCCCCGGGCGATGACCGGCTGATATGGGAGGGAATCATTTCCGTTCTTCCAGTCAGATGGAACTATCCCACTTATTCCGGTGAAAACCTGCCCGTAACCGGCAGGCCGGCAGACAGGATATCCCTGGCAGCATTCTCTCCGGACAGTTCCCTTCTTGCAACCGGCTGCGACAACGGGGCGATCATTATCCGGCGTGTCTCCTCTACCGGCACTGAAATTGAAATCCCTGCCGGGCCCGGGCCGGCCCGGTTCATCACATTTTCGATAGATAACCGGTTTCTTGTATCCTGCGGAAGCGGGAGCAGCATCCAATGCCATGAACTCCCGGCAGCCACCCCGGTCTGGGTTCAGGAAACAGGCCCGGGGGAAGTGACCGCCATGTGCTATTCTGCGGATGGCCGGGCCCTGCTTGCCGGTACCAGCCGGGGCACGCTCTCCATCCTCGATCCCCGCGACGGGATTATCCTGATGGAGACGGCACTCCACACGTCGCCGGTCACATGCCTTACTCTCACCAGGGACAAAACACGGATTGCCTGCGGCCATGCCGATGGAACCGTTTCAGTTACCGAAACGGATACCAGGACTATCCGGCACCTGCCACCAGCTTCTGCGGACCCGGTCAGGTCTATCGCTTTTGGCCCGGCCGGAATGGAATGCCTTGTCGTGCATGAACGGGCACTGCCGGTGTTATGGGATGCTGTAAATGGAACCAGGATCCGGATCTTTTCAGGTCACACAGGCGTTGCTGCCTGTTGTGCCATTGCCGCTGAAAGCGGATGGTTTGCTATCGGGAGCAGCGATCATACCATCAGATGCTGGGAGTGGCATAAGGCACAGCCTGCCACCATCATACCGCTGTACAACCGGCATATCGTTTGCTGCAACGCCGCGCCGGTTGGCCGTGTTCTTGCGGCCGGGTTCAATGACGGGTTGATCCGGTTGTACCAGGTGCCTGGCAAACGACCTGTAAAGGAGATCAAAGGGCACAGGAAAACCATCAGCTCCTGTACCATCTCACTTGACGGGAGCCGGCTTGCCACCGTTAGCTGGGACGGGACAACGAAACTCTGGAGGCTCCCGGCCGGGGAGATTGTCCGGACCTTCGACACCCATGCCGTAGGCATCGCGGCCCTTGCAACACCCTCGCAGGGTTCGCCAGTTGTCGCGGTAACCGGTGACGGCATTGCCCGGATCCATAACCACAAAAATGGTACCTTGATCCGGATAATCGATCTTTATACTCCGCTGGTGAGGACCGTTGCCGTGAGTCCCGATGGCAGGTACCTTGCCTGCGCCGGGGCGGATGGGAGCCTGAAACTCTGGGATCTCAAAACCGGAAGCCTCGTCTCCACAGCTGGGCGGACCGGCACATCGCTTCGGTGCTGCACCTTCCTCTCGCGGGGCGCATCGCTCTTTACCGGAGGCTGGGATGGGAGATGCCGGGTCTTCAGCATCCCGGAATGCCAGACCGAACGAACGCTCAAAGGGCATACGAGCATTATCACCTGCTGCGCTGCAAGCCGGGACGGTTCCCTTGTTGTTACCGGCAGCAACGACACCACGATCAGGATCTGGCATGGAAAAGAAGAGGAAGCCCGCACGGTCCTGGAAGGGTCAGGTAAAGAGATCGGAGCGGTTGCCATCTCCCCGGACGGTATGCTCCTTGCCGCAGGGGGATCCGACAGCATTATCCGACTCTACCGGCTCCCGGACGGGGAGGATACCGGCGAGATTGAGGGAAACTTCGGAAAGGTGACAACTCTTTCTTTCGATCCCGAAGGCTCGATTCTTACCGCAGGGTATGATTCCGGCTTTCTTGCGTACTTCACAGTCCACGAAAAGAGGCTTATCCGGACCCGGGCAGCCCATACCGGAGCGGTGACGGGGGTTGCAGTGCCGGAAGACGGGCGGGTCATCATCACGAGCGGGGAGGATGGGCTTGTACAATTCCACCATCTCCCGGTAGCCGGTTTCCTGCCGGGAGCGTTGCTTGCTGATCTGCCCGGAGTCCGTGCCGGGGCACTAGCCGCAGAGAGCGGGCCGGATTCCGGCCAGTGGGCATTCCTGTACCGCCTTCTCGCAGCCCGGTTCCGGGGCGAGATCCAGATCTCCCCCTCGCAGGGAACCATCGGGCAGTACGATATCCAGATCACGGGGTGATGGCAATGGACATAAAAAATGAAAAAGGAAATTGCGCACGCCTCGGGGTGGATTTTGGGGTGAGCACAACGGTAATCGTTGCAGGCGATCCCGGCAGGGATTACCCTACGGTCGGGCTCTCCGGTATCTCCCGGGCCGTCCCCGGGACCACCCCCGGGTCGGTGGTGCACATAATCCCATCCCTTATCCGGTACGGGCAGGACGGAGCGGTGCTTACGGGATGCGAAGCTCTTGCACGTGACGGGGAAGACCTGTTACCTGCTGCCCGCAACCTGCGCAGTTATCTCTTCGAGAGCAGCCCGGTCCAGATCATGGCAGGAAACGGGCGAATGTTGAGGTACACAGATGCTGCCGGGGCGTTCCTGGTAAAAGTCCTCTCCCGCGCACTCGCGCTCTATCCGGATGGCGCAGACATGGTTTTTGCTCTTCCCGCGGATGCTCCGGAAGATTATCCCTCCTGGCTTGACCGGGCCGGCCGGGCAGCCGGGGCCCGCTCCTGCTCATGGGTGCATGAATGCATTGCTGCAGCAGAAGGCTGTGGCATTTCGCCGGCTCACGGGGAATTGTTCCTTTTCCTCTCGTTCTCCGCAACAGAAATCGCTGCAATGGCCTTTATCACCGAAGAGCATGGCGGAAAAACCGTTGCCCGGGCTTCTGCAGCCACCGGGTGTCAGGAGGTGGACGGCTGGATCACCCAGGACCTCCTTCTCCGATTCCGTATTCATGAGAGCGAGCAAAGAGCGGACCGGATCCGGCACGAGCTCTTCTCTCAAGCAGAGCGGGCCCGGGAACTCATCGCGCAGGCAGGCATTGCAGAGATAGCGGTCATGGATCCGGCGCAGGGCAGAACCTATACCACCCGCTATAGTACTGATGACCTTGCACGGGTTCTGGCGGATCACGGGCTTATCATGACCATGCAGCAGGTTACCGACCGGCTCATATCTGCCCTGAGGGCAAAGGGAATGGAGACAGGGCAGGCCAGGGAAGCATTCCTGACCGGGCCCGGCTGGGCCCTGCCGGGGCTTGAATGTTGCATCCGGGAACAACTCCCAGGCGTGCCGGTTAACGCCGACCATATTATCGATGGTATTGCCCGGGGGGCTGCACAGTCAGTTGCACAAAAAAAAGTGCCGGACCGGATCACCGGCTCGTACGCTCTCCGTTACTGGGACCCGGCAGCACAGGAACACCATTACCGCTTCCTTGTGCATAGCGGGGCACGGTTCCCGAGCCAGGGGCAGGTGGCCCGGATCACCATCAGCGCTGCGTACGACGGCCAGACGCATCTCGGCATCCCGCTCTGCGGGATAGGCTGCGGCGGGGAGAACTCGTGCGGGATCGAGCTCATATCGGACCGGGCCGGCGGGATCCACATCGCCGGGCCGGACAAGGATGTCAGGACAAAGACACGGGTGGTGCCGCTCTACGAGCAGAGCCCGACGCTGCTTGTGGCCGACCCGCCTGCAAAGAAAGGAGAGCCGCGCTTTGAGTGCACATTCACCATCGACCGCGAGCGGAATCTCTGCATCTCGGCACGGGATCTCGTGACGGGAATGCTTGTGAAACTGAATACCCCGGTGTACCGGCTGGAGTAAATGGAGAAAGGAGAATGAGTATGGATATGCAGGAACTGGAAATCACGATTGACAAAAACGGCAGGGTGCAGGTTGCAGTAAAGGGTGTCAAAGGCGAAGGCTGCTTAGCCCTCACCCGGGAGCTGGAGAAAGCTATCGGTCATGTTGAAGAGCGGGGGTATACCGCGGAATATTACGAGCAGCCGGTGAAAGTGGACGCGTACCATGAGATAGGGGTATAGTAACAAAGAGGGAACAATAACAGGAATGGAACATTACCGGTTTATTTAATTCAAAACCGCGATTGCAGGATTCCGGTACAACGGCGTGGTTGTGTTCTTTCCGGAAATAACTGCAAATGTTGAGCCATTGGATGCTATGGTCACGGTTCCGTCACGGTCAGTCCGGTACAGGACAGATCCGGCTTCATAAAGCCTGCGTATTACGGCCGGGTCGGGATGTGTTGGCCGGGTGCTCTTTTCAAGGGAGATCACGGTGATTGCGGGATCAACACGGGATACAAACGGGCCGGTTGTGGAAGAGGAGAGCCCGTGATGGCCGGCTTTCAGCACATCGGCTTTGAGCGGTTCACCTGCGGCTATCATCCCGGCTTCTGCCTCCTTACCGGCGTCACCTGTCAGTAGGACGGTTGTGTTACCATAAGACAGCCGAAGAATTAGCGAGTTCTCATTCACCTTATCGTACAATTTCGCCGGCGGGTTCAGAACGGTGACACTGACTGCCGGATCGAACGGGATGCTATCCCCTTTCCCGACAACCCGTATGGGGATGTCTTTTGCAATAAGAGTCGCCCGTAGGAGGCGGCATTCAGAGGAGGAACAGGGTACTGCGCTCTCTATGAACTGCCGGACCGGGAATGCAGCAATGACCGCGGGCATACCCCCGATATGGTCCCCGTGGGGATGAGTGACAACAAGGATATCGATGGATGCAACACCCTGATGCCGGAGAGCAGAGATCACGTCATCATCATGTTCTTCTTTTCCGGCATCGATGAGCAGGATCCGGCCCGAGGGACTCCGGACCAGGATCGCATCACCCTGTTCAACATCAATGAACGTGAGGGTAAGACAAGAGGAAGCAGAAACAGTGCAGATGGAGGTGTTTACAGGAGCACTGCTAGGGCAAGATCCTTTGAGATCTGCTTTTACCAGAACCCCTTCGGACGGCGGAAGCGCTGTTCCGGACACCGGTGTTACAAAGACCGGTTGCAGGGCTGATCCATCGTTCTTGGAAATTGAGGGGACAGGGGTTTCCGCAGCGGTCTCATGAGGCTGGATGCATCCGGTAAGGATAATAGTAAGGATAAGGACGGTTACCATGGGACAAAGCGATAGTCGTAACCGGAAAACCAGTCCGGGCCGTAACAAGGGATTCCAGGGGTGAAAGGAAGGGGGAATCATCGCTTTCCTACGATAACAAATCCTGCAGGGATTGCTCCCAAGGCACCAAGGACCGAAAGAAGACTCATCGGTGATTTTGATGCGGACGGGCCTTTTGCCCCTGCCGGGGCAGGGGCTGACGATGACGAGAACTTCTGGATGCGGTTGTTCATGGAATCGGCAACGTAGACATTGCCGGAATTATCGACGGCAACTCCCATGGGCAGATCGAATTGGCCGGTCGCATTTCCCAAAGCCCCCCAGACAGCCACAACTGAGCCGGCGGGACCAAACTTCACTATGCGGTTGTTGAACTTATCGGCAACGTAGAGATTGCCGGCAATATCAACCGCAACACCACAAGGGTCATTCAGCTGGCCCTCACCGCTTCCCGGAGCTCCAAAACTGGCAAGGAATTTCCCGTCAGGATTGAATTTCTGGACGCGGTAGAGATCGGAGACATAAATATTGCCGGCTGAATCGGTGACAACGCCATTGGGTCCGGTGAACTGGCCCTCACCGTTCCCGGGTGAACCCCATGACGTTACATATACACCGGTCGGACCGAACTTCACTATGCGGTTGTTTAGCGAGTCCGCAACATAACTGTTACCGTATGCATCCACACCAACGCCATTGGGAGAACCCAGTTGCCCGTTCCCTTTCCCGTACGTTCCCCATGTTGCAAGGAAGGAACCCGCCGGACTGAACTTCTGGACCCGGTTGTTATTGAGATCGGTTACATACATATTGCCCGATGGATCGAAGGCAATCCCTTCAACTCCCATGAACTGGCCGTCTGCCCTGCCACCCGATCCAATGGATGAGATGAACTGGCCGTCAGGATTGAACTTCTGGATCCGGTTGCTTATCAGATCCGTTGCATAGACATTTCCAGAAGGGTCAACGGCAACAATATTAGGCATGGTGAACTGCCCATTGCCGGTACCTTTCGTTCCCCATGCAGTCACGAATGAGTAGGTATCGGCCGCTTGAACACCTGATATAAAAATGAGTGCCATGATAAGGCATACAAGAGCCGGCCTTGGATTTGTTCTTTTTACATGACCGCTCCTCATCATTATTACCACCCCGTTACTATTTTGCCGAATATATATAAGGCCCGCGAAATGGTCTTTGGCCCGGTACCATGAATAATAAAGGGCGTGGCCGGGCAATTTTACCAAAAAAAGTCCGCCCTTGTTAACAGAAGTTCTCAGTTACGTAGATCTTGTCGTCGGGCGAGAATGAAATCCCGATACCTTCCTGATAATACGTATCGGTCAGGATATTCTTGCGGTGCCCCGGGCTGTTCATCCAGCCGGTCACTACCGTCTGGGCAACCGTTTCTGCCGAGTTCCAGTCATAGCTGGTCGTGGCATTGCTGATTCCTGAGGTTTCGTTAGCCGTGGTGTAGGACGTTGTATAGGATCTATACCGGTTCGTCTGGAAAAGGTTCTCGGCAATGCCTATGGTGGCGTAGGATTTATACGAGCGGATGCACGGATATCCGGCTGCATCCCCCCGGGCTTTTGCGTTTTTCCCGTCAGGATTGATATGGTCAAAGAACTGCCGTGTCACCATGTCCCAGCTGTGCCCCCGGGCAATGCCGGCCAGGAACGAGTCGTACGAGAGGGGCATGAGGCCGTTCTGCTGCCGCTGGACATTGATCAGGTCGTGGATGCGGGATTCGAGGGATGCAGGATCAAGGTACGGAGCGCCGGGGGTTGAGCTCGTGTACGAGCTGGCCGGGGGCTGGGGTGGCACAACCGTCATAGCGAGCGTTATCTGCGAGGTCGGTAGATCTTGCGGAGCTTCCGAAGTGACTGTGGCCGGAGGTGGAGCGGTTGTTGCAACCGGGGCCGTTGTGGAGACGGGAGACGCGGTTGTCCCGGATGTTGTCGTTTTGGAAGGAACAGCGGTTGTTGCGCCGGGTGTTGGAGTCGTTGTGACCGTGTTGGCCAGTGTTGTTGTTACGGTTGTAACCCCGGTGAGCGGTATTGAATCCGTCCCTCCAGGGCTGATGCCGGCCTGTCCGCCGGCAGAACCTGCCGATGCCGTGGAGGACGCACCCGGGGAAACCGAGGTGATTATAACAACACCCGCGAGCACGACAACTGCAATGACCGCAACCGCAAGAAGCCAGCGCGGAACGCCAGAGAGAGAGACGCGGGAAGGAGTTGTTCCGTATGGTACCGGCGCGTCGGGAAGGGGCGCCCCGCAGGCTGCACAGAATTTCTGGGATGATGACGGGGAAGGTGTCCCGCATTTCCCGCAAACACGCTGAACCATGATTGTATGAGGATAGTTGCTGCAATAAAAAAAAGATATCCGGTACAGCGGAAAACGCAGGGCGTGGGGAATGGTCCCGGCAGTACTTTCCCGTTACGGGCCGGCCAGTTCCCGTACCTTTGCAATGTTGCCGCGGTCGTCCCGCCGGTCGTCAACAGGTGTCTCGCAGACAAGCGGGAGCAGGGCAAAAACCGGGTTGTGCAGGATGTGACGGAAGCCATCCACTCCGATGAAGCCCATGCCGATATGCTCGTGCCGGTCAAGGCCGCTTCCCTTATCGCCTTTCGTATCATTGAGATGGATCACTTTGAGGTTCTTTACACCAACCTGTTCATCGAACTGACCCAGGGTATCGGCTATTCCTTCCGGGGTCCGGAGCTCGTAGCCTGCGGCAAAAGCATGGCAGGTATCAAAGCAGACGCCGATCCGCTTGGTGTCAGAAAGATTATCCAAAATGCCCCGGATATGTTCGAAGCTGCTGCCAACACTGTTCTTCTCTCCCGCGGTGTTCTCGAGGAGGAGCATGGTTGGGCTTCCGGAAGCCGCAAGGGCTGAATCAATGGCCCGGATCACCCGCTCCCTGCCGCCGGCCATGCCATCCCCGAGATGGTGGCCGAGATGGGTGACAAGGTACGGGATGCCAAGCGCCCCGCACCGATCCAGCTCGGAGGTGAGCGTTGCAATCGACTTCTCGTACACTTCCGGTTTGGGGGAGGCGAGGTTCGGGAGGTAAGGCATGTGATCCACCGGCAGGATACCGGTGGTTTTTATCTTCTTCCTGAAGAGCTCCGCTATCCCATCACTGAGCGGGGGATAGTTCCAGCCCCGGGGATTGCGCGAGAACATCTGAAAAACATCGCAGCCCGCATCCTTGGCACGGTCCACGGCAAGGTCGAGCGAGCCCGCAATCGAGACATGGACACCCACCCTTACCATTCGTTTCCTCCCTGCATGGTACCCGGATCATCCGGTGTGCGAATAATTCAGGTTTGTGATCCGGACAAGAGTGGCGTGACGGGGTTCTGAACCGGTTTCTGGAAAGACCGGGTTTTTATTCTTGGGATGGGCAATATCCCGGGATGAATTATCTGTACACGGTCCTGAAATTCATTATCGGGGGCGGTGTCATCGTAGGGGTAACGTTTCTTGCCGAGCACGTGGATCCACGGTACGGCGGAATGCTTGCCGCGGCGCCGATCATCACAACGCTCGCATTCATGTTCACATTTTTTGAAGCCGGTCATGATATCACCCGGCAGCTGGTGATATCAGCGTTTTGGTTTGCCATCCCGAGCATCCTCTTCCTGCTGGCGTTCTATTTCCTGCTGACCCGGTTCAGTCTCTTCCCCAGCCTTGGCGGGGCTTACGGGGTCTGGTTCGCTGCGCTGCTCGTAGTGTACCGCTTCGTTGCAGCAGTCTGAGATCCCGACCTTCCGGCGAGCAGGGCTTCCTCTCACCAGCCGGGAGGGCCCGCAAATACTTTCACCCTCCCTGCTTCCGGGTATTCAAACCGGCCTGCCAAAACTGCACCCTGACCATGAACCGGAAGGCACATCTCGTAATCGGCGCACTGCTCTTTCTCTCATACGTATATGTGACCGGTTTTTTTCACGGCACCTCCCTGGAACTCTTCGTCTTTGGAATTGTTGCAGTTGCCCTGGGCTCACTCTTCCCGGATATCATCGAACCCGCAACCGGCTCTCATCACCGGGGCATCTGCCACAGCCGGCGGGTGCTGAAATTCCTGCTCATCCTCTTCCTGCTCTCTGCCTTGGCAGTTCTCTTTGCCAAAAGCAGTCCCCGTTACCCTCTCGTCTTTTCTGCTTCCTGTTTTTTCCTCGGCTATGCATCCCATCTTATCGCGGACGCCACAACCCGCGCCGGGCTGCCTGCCTGATTATATCAGAAGACGCGGGGGAATCCTGCTCGGCCGGATATGGGAAAAACCCGGATCCGCCACAAAAAACCGGTCAGGAATAACCAGAGTTCACGAAGAGGGGAATGGACATGGATCCTGACAGGGATTACCATTTTTGTACCGGAACGCTTTCTCAGGTACCCGCATCTCGAAACGGGCCCCTTTTCCGGGACTGCCAGACTCTTTGATCGTGATACCGGTGATCAACAGAATCTCCCGAACCAGAAAGAGGCCGAGGCCGGTATTTTTCCCATACCCCCGCTCGAACAGCCGGGTCTTGTCCCGTGCGGGTATCCCGACGCCGTCATCCTCGACAATGAGAAGCAGGGATTCTTTCTCCAGTTTTGTATACACCCGGATTACGCTCATTTTCTCTCCCCCATACCGTAGTGCATTATCGAACAGGTTGTAAACTACCTTACCAAAGAGCAGGTCAGCAAAGATCTCGATTTCGGTGATGTCCACCTCCAGCCGGATAGTGCCGAACGGGAGGGATACTTTTGAGAGTTCGATCAGGTGAACCGGATCCTGCCACAACGGGGCTTTTGCACCCATATCATCAATGATGGTGGTAAAACTGATTTGCTGGGCAATGACGTCTACGACTTTCTGCTCCTTGGTGATCAGCTCCAACATAGCGTCCGGATCAGCGACAGAAGCACGTGAAAGTTCCAGCCAGCCACCCAGCACCATGAGCTGGTTATGGATATCGTGGCGCGTGATGCTGGTCATGAGAGTGATCTGCCGGTTTGCCTGCCGCAGGGCATTTTCCACTTCTTTTAAATGGGTAATATCATGGAGAACCCCTTCGATACCATTGAAATTTCCGCCGGTATCATAGATCAGGCGGCAGCTTGCGGTTGCAAAGTGAATATTACCCTGTCGATCTTTCAGAGTGAGGGGATATCCCGTGACCACCTTCTTTTCCCGGAGATATGCAAGGAACAGATCCCGCTCGGCAGCATCCGCGTAAAATTCCGTTGCCTTCATCTTTCCGATGAGATCAGATGGGGAGTCGTAGCCCACAAGCCGGGCCCCGTACGGGCTGATCATGGTAATGATCCCCTCGCGGTTGACACGGTAGAATACATCCTGCATGTTCTCGATGATAAGCCGGTAGTTCTCCTCGCTCCTGCGCAGTGCCTCCTCACCCCTGGTGCGCTCCGTGATGTCCCGGCAGAGATAGATAAGTCCGTACGGGGTTCCCTCAGCGCTCCGTAGGACATCCCCATTCACTTCGAACCGGTACCGGACACCATCTTTTACCATCAGGGTATACTCTTTTGGACCAAGAGGACCCTCAAACATCAGCCGGGTGTTCAAAACCGCCTCCTCAAGACACTCCGGAGCAATAAATGAGAGCATGGACTTTCCGATCAGGTCGTCCGCAGAGCCAAAACCACTCATCTTCACGCCGATATCATTGATATAGATAATCTTCCCTTCAGCATCGGTTCTGACAACAATATCCGGGATAGTGGCAATCATCCGCCGGTGCAGTTCCTCACTCTCTGCGTTCTGCTCCTGACTCTCTCTCAGCTGTTCGATCTGCGAGTGAAGTTCTTCCTGCGATGCCGTCAGCTCCTCATAGGCCGCCTTGAGCTCCTCCTCGGCCTGCTTCGCTGCCGTGATGTCGAGTTCGATGCCATCCCAGAGCGTCCCGCCCCCGGGCAGCAGGCGCGGGGCAGACCGGAGGAGCACCCACCGTTCCATACCTGAAGGGGTCCGGATCCGGGTCTCGATACTGAACGGCGTCATAGTCTGGTGGGAGTGCTCCTCAGATTCTTGGACCCGGCGAAGTTCCTCAGGGACGATCTGGTTGTACAACAACGCCGGGTCCTTCAGCACAGCGTCTGGGCTGAGTTCGTGGATCACTTCTACACCTGCACTTACTTGGACAAAACGCTGCTTTCCGTCAGGGTCCCTCACTACCTGGTAGACCATCCCCAGGGGGAGGTTGTCGGCAAGCAAACGGAGCTGCTCTTCGCGCTCCCGGATGGCCTCCTCAGACCGTTTCCGTTCCGTGATGTCCCGGGCAATGCCAAGAATGGCTGGCCGACCGAGGAATTCAACAATGTCAACAAAGAACTCCCCGTCCCGCACCTCGCCGCTTTTTGTCAGGATCCTCGCACAGAATTCCGACGAGAGATGTCCCCCGGCAAACCGCCGCAGCGATGCTTCTTTCAGCCGCTTGCGATCATCCGGGTGGATGAAATCCCAGATCTCCCGTTTCATGAGTTCGTCATGCGAGAAGCCGGTGAGCACCTCGGCCTGCCGGTTGATAAAGAGAAAACGGTTGTCCCGGTGGATGTAAATAGTGTCGTGGCTGTTCTCGACAACGAGACGGTACTTTTCTTCAGATGTACGGAGAGCCTCTTTTGCCTGCCTCTCATCAGTCACATCACGAGAATATACAGCCAGGGATGTCACCCCGCCATCCGGGCCGATCTCAGGGTACACGTGGTTTTCATAGACTCTCCCGGCCCGGTTGTCAATAAAGATCAGCGGGGTTTTTGTCCGTGCAGCCTCCTCGATACTCTCTATGCGCAGGTCTTCAAGTTCTGACGAGATCAGGGTGTAGGCATTCTTCCCGACAAGCGAACCTGCGGGAACATGGAACCGCTCGGATGCTGCCTGGTTGACCGCAAGTATGGTACCCCGGGTATCGAGGAGCATAGAGACATCGGGCGGTGCATTGAGCAGGGCATCGATGGTCTGCTGCGCTTTTTTTCTCATTGAGATATCCATGCTCTGGGTATAGACCAGATCCTGGCCGGGAACGTGGACAAGGGTCATTGAGGCAAGCGTCGTGAACGTCCTGCCATCAGGGACACGGACAAGTAGTTCGGCATTACGGACCATGCCCTGCTGATCCAGCTGCTGCCGGATTGAGGAGAACTGGTGAGGATCGAGAACAAGGCCAATCTCCTCAGGGGTTTTTCCAACGGCATCCGTGCGGGAAATGTTGAGATCTTTTAAGTAACGATCATTGATATCGAGGATTCGTCCCGATGAGAAGTCGGTTATCATCTGGTGGATGGGGCTCGCATGGAAAAGGGTACTGAGCCGCTGCTCGGAAATATGCAGGGAATCAAGGGCGCGTTTGCGACCAACAGCCATGTTGATCTTATGAAAGAGCTCGGCGAACTGCGACCTGACATCCCCGCCCTTCTGGAGGTAGAAGTCAGCACCGGAGTTGATAGCCTCAATAACCACATCCTCGCGACCACGGCCGGTGAAGAGGATGAACGGGAGGTTACCAAACTCTGCGCGTACAGTTTTTAAAAAGGCCAGGCCATCCATCACCGGCATCTGGTAATCGGAGATGACTGCATCATAGGATTTTTGCCGGAGGGCTGTAAGGCCATCAGTGGCAGACTCACGGGTATCAATGGCAACATCCCCCTGTTTTTCAAGAAACGTTTTCCCGAGGAGGAGGAGGTCCGGCTCATCATCAACATAAAGGATGGAATACAGCACCATGATCGTTCTGGTATTGGCTAAGTGAGATGTCCTGCACATACCTGTAAAAGGCAAAATGTAAAAATATTCCCCTTGCGGGTTCTGTCAGCGGGAAATCGCAGGCGCTATCGCAAGACTCCGCGGCGATTTATCCATTCGGTATTGTAAAGACATCGTAAATTGAATGGAAACATAAAAATAAAGTAATGCTGTGCATTGCCTTTAGATTGCACACATCCGTCGTATTCTCCAGTGGAAAGGAAGGGGTATAAGAAGGTTCTGAATTTGCCGGATTGGCTCCGCGGGCAGAAATTTTCGTAAAAATTCAAAAAGCCTATCAAAACGGAAAAATAAATCTCACTGAATTTTGCCATTTTCAAACCTCAATTGAGAGTTCATACTCAACCCAGTTTGAGAGGAAATACAGCTGGTATGGCAGAGTCCCTTCCCCATAGTTGCCAGATCTCAATTCATCGGATAAATATCTGCGAAAAATTACGCAATAGACCCTGGGTGCACATCAGGGTTTGTTTGCCCATATACCATGGACATTGCAGTAGATCCGAACCTTTTTTACATGACGAAGGGGATCCTCAACGTCAAGCGAGAACTCCATCTCGGGTTTCTCCCCGGGTGAAAGAGTGCCGGTATACAGGAACGTATCCCCGATTACTTCGATCCATTTGATGAAATGTTCCTTCTCCATCGGATGCGGCACAGCACCCACTTTCACCCGGATTCCCCGCAGAGTTTGTTCAATGAGCGGCAGGTGTTTTTCTTTGCCGGCTTCCACATTCTTCTCTTCAAGCCGGGACATCGGTTTCCCGCAACAGGTTAATATCCCCTCGCCATCCTGGACAATGAGTACCATCTTGTTGCATGTTGCGCACGAATAGAGTGAGAGCATGGTTATTCCCTGTGTGATAATCACATACTGAGGAATATATATTTAATCCAGGGATAGTTACCCGTCTTTTTTTGAGGGATTAAATTCGATACGTCAGCTGACCCTCCGGTCATTTTCGCAGTCTCTTTCCTATAAGAACTGCCAAACCTGGGACTTCCGGTCTTATGGATCCATCTAATCGACAGATTCCCGACCGGATTTCCGTGGAGGGGAGAGACTGAATATTTCTTTCCATCAAGAGGATTTTGTATTTTTACCATTATTGATGCTCCCATTACAACAACGGAGTTACAATCTCAGTCAAATTGGTGAATTATGAAATTTAAAATCCATGAAAATGCATTCACCGGCCTCGAGACAGCGATTGTGCTCATTGCATTCGTTGTCGTTTGGGGGTGTTCTCGTACGTGGTGCTCGGTGCCGGGTTCTTCACTACCCAGAATAACCCGGAAGGGGTGAGCCGGGAAGTGACGGAGGTTCCCGATCGCCCGGGTTTCAATGGACTCCCGTTTATGATGCTCGAACTAAAACCATCATGTATATTTATATTCTGAATAATTCATATTTTATTATAGATAATGACTGAACCTGCCTGCACGATACTATTGCCGATGAGAGAGAGAGCTGGCGCACGTTCCTCTGCCGTGTCCTGGTTACAGATCATGCTCTCCACCAAGGTGCGGGCTGATGCGGGAGCTCACAAGGGAGCTCCTGCACGGTATTGCCATACGATCTCCTGCCCGGTTCTTTTTGGATGTGGAAGACCGGCCAGGGACCTGTCCTTTCAGCCCCGGGCAGGAGAACCGGAGAAACCGGCATACGCCGGGCCCGGTGCCTTTTTTTCAACAGAGCTGAGCGTCCGCGCGACGCCGGAGCGATCCAGCTGGATGGCTTACGGGACAAGGCAAACGGCCGCTCACCAGGGGCCGCGCTGCCGCAGAGCGGTGGCAGGAAACCTGAGTGATTATGACATCCACCAAAGAAACAGAGAGGATATTCCCGGCGTTTTTAAGCCAGGAGGGGTGCGGTACAGCCGTTCCCGTCCGCATGGAACCGGATGCTGAACACTGCCAGCAGGGCGCTGCACCGGCAAAGACCGGAGATTCTGCGCTTCGGGGGCGATCGCCATAACGAAGCCGATCCTCAGCGACAACGAAGTGCCGCTCTTCCGGATTGCAAAAGCCATGGCAGAAGGCGTGAAACAGCGAGGGGCAAAGCTCTTCCGGATATCGGTTATCCGGACCCTCGTACACCAGTACCGGATCCGGTACTGGTGCCGGGTCCGCACCTGCCAGGAGCGGGGAAAAAAGTGGAAACGGCATTTCCGCTTCAATGACCAGGAGACACTGGAACGGTTCGGCTGGAGAGGGTGACACCATGCCCGAGTTGTCCTCTTGCCGGCAAGCGATCGCGGCAGCGGTAACCCTTCTCTCCGGCCCGGGCGAGGTGATCGAAGTCCGTGCGCTCGCGGATACGGCAACCCATTCGGGATATTTCACGGATCCTTCTGCCTTTCTGCCAGCAGTGGAGGCGCTGGACTGCGACCCGTCGATCCGGGGCATCTATATGACCCTGAATACGGTGAACCCGGCGCTCCTTGCACGGCGGGCGAACCGGATACGGATGCGCCTTTCCCGCACCGATGCCACAACGTCTGATGCAGATATTATCCAGCGCCGCTGGTTCCCGGTTGACATTGACCCGGTCCGGCCGACAGGGGTCTCGTCAACTGATGCTGAGCACGAGGCTGCGCTCGCGATGGCCGGTGCGGTTGCTGCATGGCTCGCCCGGCTCGGATTTCCCGAACCGGTCCGGGCCGACTCGGGGAATGGAGCCCACCTGCTCTACCGGATCGACCTGCCAAACGATGGGGAGTCCCTTGCGCTCGTGAAACGGGGGCTTGTGGTGCTCGACGCCATCTTCTCGGACCGGACGGCGACCGTGGATGCGGCAAACGCCAATGCCGGCCGGATCTGGAAACTCTATGGTACGCTATCCCGGAAAGGGGATTCCACACCGGACCGGCCGCACCGGAGGAGCCGGGTCCTGGCCATACCGGAACCGCTTGGGATCGTGGATGCCGGGCTCCTCCGGAAACTGGGCTCTGCCCTGCCGGAAGATGCCGGGATTCTGAACGGGCCTTCCAAAAATCCAAACCGGATTGATCTGAAGAACTGGCTCCTTTCGCATAACATCCTGGTACGGTCCGATAAGCCGTACCGGGACGGACAGATCTTTCTCCTCGCATCCTGCCCGTTCTCGTCGGCCCACACGGACGGGGCGTACGCGATCCAATTCGCAAGCGGCGCCATCCATGCCGGCTGCCACCATGCATCCTGTGGGGGCGGGAAGCAGCGGTGGAAAGAACTGCGGGAGCGGTACGGGACCGACCGCGAGAAACAGAAGAGCAGGGAAGAGCGGATCCTGGCCGGCAAACACGAGCGTGCCCTGGCAAAGGTGGCAGCCCTTGGGAATAAAACCGTGCCCGGAGAGACCGGTAAACTGCCGGCTGGTTTACGCAAGGATCCACCCGGCGCGGAAGCACTGGCCTTCGGAGAAACGCATGATTACCCCCTGACCGATGCCGGGAATGCCGAGCGACTCATCGCGCTGTTCGGCAACCGGGTGCGGTACTGTGCAGCGTTTTCTGCCTGGTACCTCTGGGACGGCAGGGTCTGGGTACGGGACGATGCAGGACAGATGCTCCTCATCGCCACCCTCGTGGCCCGGTCGATCCACCGCGAAGCTGCTGCAGCTCCGAATGCTGACACATCCCGGGCGCTCTCCCGGTGGGCGATCCTTTCCGAGAGCCTGCACACAAGAAAAGCAATGATCGATTCTGCAGCCCCGCATATCCCGGCAGTGCCTGGCGAGTTCGACTGCCGGCCCGGACTCTTCAACTGCCGGAACGGCACCCTCGAACTCCCCACGATGACCTTTCGGGAGCACCGCAGAGAGGACATGCTCACCAAGATGGCCGCGGTTGACTACAACCCCTCCGCTCCCTGCCCGCAGTGGCTCGCCCACCTGGACTTGATCTTTGCGGGCGATGCCGACACGGTTGCCGGTTTCCAGTCCATGTGCGGGTATACGCTCCTTGGAACCAATCCCCGGCAGCTGATGTTTATCCTTTATGGCCGGGGCCGTAATGGCAAGTCCAAAACAATCGAAGTGCTGGCCCGGATCTTTGCGGATTACGCAGTCAACATCGCGGCAGAATCCCTGATGACCCGGCGCTTTGAGAACGCCCGCTCGGACCTGGCCCGGCTTGCGGGGGCACGCCTTGCCACTGCTGCCGAAGGGGCGGAGGGCGCCCGTATGGACGAGGCGATCGTTAAGCAGCTGACGGGCGAGTACGCGATCACGGTCCGGAAACTCTACGAGAACGAGTTCGAGTTCACACCGGTGGCAAAGATCTGGATGACCACCAACCACGAACCGGTCATCCCCGGCACGGACGAAGGCATCTGGCGCCGGATCTGGATGGTGCCATTTTCGGTCCAGATCCCGGAGGAGAAGTGCGACCCGGAGATTGCAGAGAAGCTGCTCACGGAATCAGCCGGGATTTTGAACTGGTGCCTGGCCGGGCTTGACCAGTATTACGGGAATGGCTCCCGGCTCGTCCAGCCCCGAAAGGTCTCGCAAGCAACTGCGAACCTGCGTACGGTGAGCGATACCGTTGGGCTGTTCCTTGCGGGGGAGTGCGTACTGGAGCCGGGTGCAAAGATCTCCCGCATGGCAATGAACGAGCTCTTCGAGAGATGGTGTGCCGAGGAAGGATACCGCCAGCACATCTCCAAAAAGAGGCTCTTTGGCGCACTGCGGGAGCGGGGAGTGATCGATGGCGGGAAATCCGGGGCAGACCGGTTCTGGTCCGGCATCCGGATCAAGAATGAAACCGAGCGGACTGCAGCAGAACAGGCATTGTCAGGGCAGAACACGTTAGAGGGATGGTGAGGCGATTATGGATTATCCTTTGATTTTAGGACACCATGGACATCATTTCCGGTTTTTCCGGGATTTCTTACGAGAAAATGGTACAAAAAAAAGATCCCATAAAAGGAAAAAATGGTGTCCATGGTGCCCGGGCAAGGAGCCGTACCGATGTTGAACAGTATCAGATACAGGAGAATTTTCAATGGAACATGTTATTGAAGCAACGGAAGATGAAGCAACCAGACTGGCGCTGGAAGGACATGCGATTATCCTTGGCGGTGTCGAGGTGCACCTGCGGTTCATCCGCCACGAGGGAAACCCGGGAATCCTGGTAGAGTACACGCCCCCGTTCAGGGATGATGACTGCCCGGACTGGATGGTGGATATCAACAGCCGGCTTACCGGGCTCTGCCATCGGACCGTGATGAAGGTCACCGACCCGGTCCGGAGCCGGCTGCTGCAGACCGTGGAGCAGGACGGCGGGGCTGACCGGATGATCTACCAACTATTAGTCTCGTCGCGTATGGCTGACGACGGAACGCCAGAGACATATATCATCGATTACCTGGACCCGGCGTTTGCAGAGGCTGACCAGGGGGTTATGAAACGAGCTGATAAGGCACGATGGGAGATCGAGCGGATGATGAAAACAGGGAGGTGACCAGAATTTCCGGCACGGAAACCAGCGTTATCTGGAGGTGAGTTGGGCGGGCGGGTGGAGTGAAAAACAACAAGAGCCAGTCTGAAGAACAAGAGAACGAATTATGAGGACAAAACCGGGCAATGCGGTTGCCGGCCCGGGATTTTCCGGGGTGGACCGGAATACATCTCCGGTTCCCGGGAAATGACCGCAGGAGGGTTTTTAAAAAAACATCTGGAATTGCGCGTGGTTTCATTCATCATTGTTTTCCCGCACGGTGTGTGCGATACGCTACGCTCTTCACGGCATCCGGTGCCGTGGCCCGGGATTAGCACCGATCGCCTGAGTTTTTTTTACGATGGCGCAATCCTGGAAAAGCGGGTCCCGGGAAACTCCCCCGGGGCCGGAGTTTTTTTTTAGTTCCCGTAACAGAACACATTCCCGGCATCTTTCCGGGCGCGTACCTTACCGTGAACAGGTACGGTTCCCGGTAACCAAGATCGAGCCGGATGAAAGCGCTCCGAACACCAGCGACCAGCGACCAGCGCCGGACTGCCACGCGATAATAGGAAAAAAGAGATGCCCGCACCCTTGCGGGTTGTCAGTCATCTTCGTCATCATTGAACTCCGGCCAGATGTAATCGTCATTTGCCGGGTCTGCGAAATCTTCCTTATGATCATTCATATCACGATAGGGATCGTCCCCGGGGGGCCTGGGATCCCAGCGGTCGTCACTGGCAGTGGTGCCCTGCTTTCCGGTTCCCCTGCCCCCCTGTTGTTCAACAGCATTTTTCCTTCCCCTTACCATCAGATCTCACCTCCGTTCTCCGGCTTTTTTTAAAAAACTAAAAATCAATTCTCCGGTCTCATAAAAAAATGTTTTGTCACATTACCATAAAATTTCAGTTTTTTCAAAAGAAGTGTGGCCTCCCGGGCAATCCGCCGGCTCTCCTCCGCAGGGGATTTAAACGAGCGCAGATATATACGCTCAAGATGATCGGGTCGAAGTATTGCCGGTATCATGGCTCGTGAGAAACCATGACAATACGAATTTATCGGTACGGCAGTTTTTCCAGGATTATGAGAAAAAAGATGGTGCCTATGTCCTGCGGACAGCGAGCGCGAGCACTACTGTGAAAAGCGCTCCGATCACCATTAAAGGTGTTAATGGCGACTTCTGAGTCGGGATGGGAGTTCCCGGCGCTGAAGGGGCCGCGGATAAGCTCGCCGTGGTCGGAACCGTGCGGGCTGCCTGTATCTGGTCAATGGTCATGCCAATCGGCGGGACCACATGCACGATATAATCCGAGACAGGCTGGATACCCCCGACCATGCCGGCAGGCTGGTTCTTACAGGAAGAGGAAAGGGCCTGGCCCTTCATGAACGTGACAACAATGCTCGAACCATCGTTCCGGCCACTGAAGCCGAGAGCCTCACCGGGTTTCAGGGTCCTGGCAGCAAGCTGCCTGCCGTCACCCCGGATGGCAACATTTGAAGATACTGCGGTGCAGGTGGTCCCGGTGCAGGCACTGCAGTCAGGGTTTGTTGAGAGATCGAGGGTATAATTTCCTGCCAGAGGCGCAGGGATAGTTGTTGCATCCCCGACAATATCGGTCACGTACTCCTGGCCCGGGCCGGGTCCGAAGAGTTTTGCAAGCGCGATCCAGGTCTTGCCGGCGCCGCCAAGGCTCGTGGCAACAACAGGGTCTCCTGTTTTAAGAACTAAAAACGCAGCCGGGTCAGGCGCAGTACCTGATAGAGATGACATGTTCATCGAATCGTACGTGCAGATGGTCGAGCCGCTAGCCGCATAGACGCACCCGTACTGGAGCGGGTTTGCGATAGTCACGCTGTTTCCATTGGAATCAAGACCTGAGATTGTTCCCCGTAGGGTAACTTCCTGGATCACCGCGGATGCCGGGATGGCGATACAGCACGCAAGTGCAATAAGAATCAGGATCAGGGATAAGGATCTCTTCATGAAGGACTCCACTTTTTCTCTATTCGAGCATCGGCTGGAAAGAATAAAAATCCCACGCACCGGCACCGGGCTCTTTTAAAGGGAAAACGCCAACACGAAAGTATGCAGGTGACGTTCCTTGGAACCAATGGCTGGTTCGACACCACAACCGGCAATACGGTCTCGGTTCTCGTGCAGTCGGAAGAATATGATATCCTGTTCGATGCCGGCAATGGTATTGCAAAAGCAGATGAATACATCTCGCAGAAAAAGCCGGTATGCCTCTTTCTCAGCCACTTCCATATCGACCACATTGCCGGTCTCCATACCCTCTGCAAGTTCCGGTTCAGAAAAGGGCTCACGATCTACGGCCAGCCGGGAAGCACGGAACTTCTCAACCGTTTCGTTGCCGAACCATTCACGGTCCCCCTTGAGGTCCTGCCTTTCCCTGTAAAAGTTCAGGAACTCTCCGCTGGAGAACATCACCTCCCGTTTAAGATTACCTGCCTGCCGCTCGTCCACCCCGCTCCCTGTTTTGGGTACCGGCTGGAGATCGATGGGAGAGTGATCACCTACTGCACCGATACCGGGGTCTGCGCCAATGCCATTCAACTTGGACGAAATGCCGACCTGCTCATCACGGAATGCGGCCTTAAAACAGGCGAGACGAGTCCCGACTGGCCCCACCTTGCACCGGAAAACGCAATCGGGATTGCACGGGAGGCAAAGGCAAAACGTCTTGCGCTGACGCATTTCGGGGCCATGGTATACCGGACGCTCGAAGAGCGCAGTGCCGTGCAGGAGCGTTTCCTGCCGGAATGTCCGGGGCTTATCGTTGCTACCGACGGGCTGCGGATAGACGTATAAAAAAATTTATTCTTCGAGTTTTTTTAAGACCCAGGCCATGTTCTCGCCAAGGACTTTCATGGTTGCAAGGCCTTCCTCATCCCCGCTTACATCACCGGCAGCACGGCCGATCCCAACATTCCAGTAGGACGAGCCCGGGACAACCATCTGGCTGATAAAGAAGAAATGGTTCATGGTGTCAAACGCGTGGATTGCCCCGCCCCGGCGCACCGCAACAACCGCTGCGCCGACTTTTCGCCGGAACATGTCGTCGTTTGCCTTGGCCACGTACCCTGCCCGGTCAATCAGGGCTTTCATCTCTGAAGAGACGTCGGCAAAGTAGGTCGGCGAGGCAAGGATTATCCCGTCGGCTTCCAGCATCTTCTCGATACACTCGTTTGCAATATCTGCTTTGACCGCGCACCGTTTGTCCTGCTTCTCAAAACACTTCCCGCACGCGATACAGCCCCGGATCTTTTTTCCGGCAAGCTGGACGAGCTCGGTCTTGATCTTCTCTTTTTTGAGTGTGCGGAATACCTCGTTAACAAGAAGCGCCGTGTTCCCGTCTTTCCTTGCACTACCGTTAAATGCAACAACTTTCAGGGTCATGTTCCACCAATATCCACTCTCCAGTGCCAGAATAAATACCCGTCGGGCAGTAGAACGTGCGCGAGCCGGGTAGTCCTCAGTGCGCCATCTTATGAGCTCGCACGCTAAATGGTGATGCGACATGAATTCCCGTATACAGTTCTCCGACTTTAACCTCTCAAAGGAAGTCGGAAAAGCCATAGAAGATATGGGCTTTGAAGAGCCCTCGCCTATCCAGGCACTAGCAATCCCCCTCATCCAGGCCGGGCGCGATGTGACAGCCCAGGCCCAGACCGGCACCGGCAAGACCGCCGCATTCGGCATTCCCGTGATTGAGAAGATCGATCCGACACGGCGTGCAGTCCAGGCAATCGTGCTCTGTCCGACACGCGAACTCTGCATCCAGATAGCTGAAGAATTCTCAAGCCTCCTCACCCACATACCCCGCATAACCGTGCTGCCGGTCTACGGCGGCCAGCCCATCGAACGGCAGCTCCGGGCACTCCAGGCAGGGGTTCACATTGTTATCGGGACCCCCGGGCGGGTCATGGACCACCTCAACCGGCGCACCCTCAGGCTCGACGATGTCGCGACTGTGGTACTCGATGAAGCCGACCAGATGCTTGACATGGGTTTCCGCGACGACATCGAACTGATCCTGAGAAAGACGCCCCAGAGCCGGCAGACCCTTCTCTTCTCGGCAACCCTTCCCCAGCCCATCATCGAGATATCCAAACGGTTCCAGAACAAACCCGAGTTCGTCCGCGTCCAGTATGCCGAACTCACAGTCCCGCAGATCTCCCAGGCTTACATGGAAGTGAAAGACCGGGAGAAGCTCGACGTGCTCTGCCGGCTTATCGACCTGGAAGACCCGCAGCTGGCCATCATCTTCTGCAATACCAAACGCAGGGCCGAAGAACTCTCGGGAAAAGTCCGGGCACGCGGATACCGTGCAGATGAACTGCATGGGGACATGAAGCAGTCCCAGCGGGACCGGGTCATGGGAGGATTCCGCAAGGGATCCATCGATATCCTCATCGCAACCGATGTCGCCGCCCGCGGGATCGATGTCGACGATGTCGATATCGTCATCAACTTCGATGTGCCGCAGGATGTTGAATATTATGTCCACCGTATCGGCCGGACCGGCCGGGCTGGCAAGAGCGGGAAAGCGATCACGTTTGTTGCCCCCCGTGACTTTACCAAGCTCCGCGAGATCATGCACTACGCAAAGGTCCAGATCCCCCGCATTCCGGTACCCTCGGAAAGCGATGTAGCAGAGACCCGCACCCGGGTGATGATCGACCGCGTGCATGAGATTATCGCTGCTGGCGGTCTCGAGCAGTATACCCGCATCATCGAGACCGAGACCGAAGGGGACGTCCAGACGATCGAGATCGCAGCAGCCCTCTTAAAAATGCAGATGGAAGCCGGCAGCGAGCCGGCTGCAGAGAAACGACAGGACGTGGATTTTGCTGATACCGGTGCTGAACCGGGTATGGTCCGGTTCTTCCTCGCCGTTGGCAGGCAGCACAAGGTTGCCCCCAAAGATATTGTCGGGGCAATCGCCGGTGAGACCGGGATTCCCGGGAAAGCCATCGGGGCTATCCGTATCCTTGATTCCTATTCGTTTGTCGAGGTGCCAAAAGAGCATGCAAACGATGTCTATACCATCATGAAAGAGCGGACCATCCGCAACCAGCCAACCGGGATCGAACCGGCATCAGCCGGCAAGCGGTAATCAGAACAACTCTTTTTTCACTATCACCGATCTTCCCAAAAGAACGGGTAGTTCCTGTACATGGAGTGCAGGGATCTTCTGAAACCTGACGGGCATTATGAAAGATACTAAAAAAGGGTCCGGGGATCAGAGATGCCTGACCACGGTGTTCTTCTCTATCAGCCGCTCGTTGAGCCCGTGCGAAACCTGCAGGAGACCATATACCAAGAGGTAGAGGCCAACGAGAATGGCAATGACTTCGATGGATGCTGACGGGTGCAGAAGCAAAAAGACACCTATCACTATCGCAAGGATCCCGAGGATCGCAATCACGAACCGGACCATGGGTTCGGCAATGATAGTAGTGCAACCAAGAACCGCCTCTCCGATACCAAAAAGAATGAGGTATATGCCGAGAAGGAGACCTGCAGCAATGACAACTGGAGTACTGGCTGCAATTGCCAGGATGCCTATGATGACGCCGGCAATCCCCAGGCAGAGAACCACCCATTTCGAGATCCCTTCCGTATCGATGAAGAGGCCTTCGACAATAAAGATTGCAGAGAGCAGGATGATAATAATCCCTGCAAGCGGGACCAGGAACAGCGTTACGATACCGGGAAAGAACAACAGGAAGATGCCAATGATAGCTGAGAACAGTCCCAGTGCTATCATGGATTTCCATCGGATATGATGATGACCGTCCATAGTACCACGTCGTCACCGTTCCTGATATGTATTTCGGACAATTCCAATCGGGATTGGGGAAAACCCCGCATTTTCCTGCGGGGTTCTCTTAAAAAAAACGATATTCAGGCAAAAAGCGCGGGATAATCGCGGTCACCTGCACAATACTCAAATACCATCGTGGGCAACCTTCCGGTATGAGAAAGATCTTTCCTGTCGCATTTATACTCATACTCTGTATGATTCTCGCCCTCACTGCCGGATGCACCCAGCAGACGGCAGCCCCACAGGCAACCCCGACTCCGGCACCGGAGATTACTTCGGTTGCAACCTCTCCCCAGGCCACCACTGCCCCCCAGGCAGCAGAAGTCTCCTCAACCCCCGGCCCGACGCAGTCCCTGCCGGAGATGTGGAGTATTGAAGTTCAGGTCCAGAGCAACGGCGAGTCTATCGACCCGCAGATCAGTACCACCTTCCGCGGGGGCAAGGGCCAGAACCTCATCCCCCAGCTGGATATCAGGATCACCCGGTCTGACGGAGTTGTCGAAACCGGAACCATGGTCCAACCCCTCACGGTTGGAAAGACCGTCACGCTTGCAGGCACAAGGAAGAATACCGACCGGGCTGAGGTCTGGGCGGTTACCCCCAATGGCGAGAGAGTAAAAATCTATGACCAGTACGTCCCGTTCAGGACATTCAACTGACCTTTTTTTTAACTCAGCTGTTTTTCCGGACACGAAATCCGGTCTCTCCTGCCGGAGTTGAACACTTTTTTTCCGTTACCAAATGCCAAAATGTATTAAGACCCGGGGTTGTCGTGCGGTAGAGCCACAGCATCATAACTCATCAAGGATATTCATATGAAAGGTCTGGTTGAGGGGATATTGCCTCAATACTGATTGCCTGCATCAGGATTCGGCCCGGTCATCGATACGGGCAATGTACATGGTTATGAGGGGGATAAAGATCCCGATTGCAATGATGGCATATCCCTGAGGTTCGTCATTGAACGGCGGCATGGTAACAATAAAAAAACCGTTAACAATCACGAATAGTCCGATAAGGAAACCCAGCACTTTCAGGATTGTTTTCATATATATCTAGTACTCCTGCTGGAAGATGTGAAATGCAAGTAAAAAGCATTTTGCCTTTCTGATTCCTGACGCCGCAGAGGGGATAAGGCCCCGGTGTTCCGGTTCAGAGACTGCAATCTTACTTTGAGTAGGAATTTCTCGTTGCTGCATGCCAGATAGGGGATCCTCCAAAAGAAGAAGACCCGGCACACCCAATTGTTCCGGTAAACAGATGGTGGTTACCATTTCCCTCATACCGATTCCCTACCGTATTGATGCCCTTACCCGGGAGAGAAATAACCTCTTTGCTTACCCTGAAGAACGCCTTGCCGGGATCATCAGGGAGATCGGGTTTACCTGCACGCACTGCGCGAAATGCTGCACCCGGGATTTCAATGGCCATGTTTTTCTTCTCGATCGCGATGTGACCATGGTGAGGGAGATCGACCCGGACGCCCTGGAACCAGCGCCGGACCCGGAATTCTGCGACCAGAACGGCACTTTTTACGTTTCGGGATATGCCCTGAAGATCAGGGATGATGAGCCGGGCTCCTGTTATTTCCTGGAGAACGGACGGTGCAGGATCTATGATCACCGCTTTGCCATCTGCCGGGTATACCCCTACATGCTCCACCGGGAGCCCGACGAATCCGGTTCTGTTGACTGGCGGCAGTTTTCGGGGCTCGATCATCATGGGGAATACCATGGGGTGATTGCTGATGAGGAGTCACGTGAGCTGGCCCGGGAAACCAAAGAGTACGAGAATGCATTCCTGACCCAGGAGATCCAGTTCCTTGAATGCATCCAGGAGTATTTTTCCCGGCATAAACTCCGGCACGTTCAGAAAGTGTATGACGATCAGATGCGGGCATTTTCAAAAGGAGAAAAGATCCGCGTGCGGGTATTCTATACCGGTTCATTCGAAGAGCACTGGATCTGCAGAGACTAAACCATCTTTCCGGAATTCATCCTGCCCGCTTTTCGGAAAGCTGCGGGCATATCCAGACCATCATGCCCCGGTACGTGATCTTCCGGATCCGACGATATGGGATATACTTTGTATCCCTGCCGGATGCAATTTCTCAATAATAGGATTCCAGTGCCTAAGTATCTCTGCCAGAAGCGCACGACCGGTCCCCGAGTGCTCCACGGTCAATAGAACAAACGATGGTATCAGAAAATGAATGGTGGGTATCGTACCACTATTTCAGTAGGATCTGGTTATTATTCAGTACATATTTCACCGCAATTTACTCGACAATCATCCTTTGCGGGTATCAGGGTTTTGCATTCCAGGGGGACTTGGGGAAAGTGTTGGAGCGCCAGTACTCTTTCATATGAATAGGGATTTTATCAGGGGCGCTGGAAGAGTTTTTTCAGATATGAGAATAATGAGGGGCGCTTATTCATGCATAATGGCAGTCGTCCCCGGGCACTGTGGACAGCTTTGCAGGCATCGCAATCGCCGTACCGGGAACAGCTCAGTTTTTTACAGGGGCAGGATTCCTGCAGGGGAGTTATTTGCGTAATGGTGGAGATTACGTGCTCCATTTATATCATAGGATCGGTGGAATGTTCTGGATTTCGGTTTTCCTGATCCGAACGTAAAAAACACATGCGAACCCTGCATGCAAAAGCGCGTGGAAAGTCTTGTTTACAGCATCGGGACTTTAAACACCCGTTTTCCAGTGGAAGGAAAGGGGTATAAAAGGATTCTGAAACAGCCGGATCAGACAAATGCCAGATAAATACCGGCAGAATCCCAAAAAAACATCTTCACGGTCAGAACAATTACCTTCATTCTGCCTTTTTTTCTGAAACGGGATAGAAGGTTCCCGACTCAGTTATCATTTAAACATTTTTAGTTGCATGGCATAGGAAAGAGCATCACTGCAAGAAAGAAATGATCGTTGCCCCTGCATTCTGGGCATCAGGGAACAATAATAGACACCGGAAGATCTCCATAAACCTGCTACAGGTTTATACAAATACCCGCCGAAGCGGTAAGTCCGAAAAGCATCCGGTAGATTTTCACGGCTGATAAAAAGGAGAACTGGATGAGATCGTGATTATCCGGGGCTCACTTTTTTGAACCGGTCCGGGTGATCTTTTTCGCGGGCATAATAGGACCCGGCTTGTCGGTGTGAGAACCCCGGTCTTCCTCGTGCAGATGAGTATGGGTTGCATGATCTTTTGGCAGGACCGGTTTTTTGAGCGTCTTATGAGGGGGATGAGGCAGCGGGTTATTGAGAGGGTGGTGCCGTGCATCCTCCAGGTGACGATCCCGGTCCATACTGGGCCCTATTTTTTTTGCAACCACATTCGAGGTCTTCTCATTCTGGGTCGGGTGTCTGGGTGACATAATCAGTAATCAGCTTCAGGCACTTAAAGGAAGCTCAGTACAGGATCATAAAAACGACCCCAAAAAGGGAGCAGCGGATTTATCAGGATGTCAACAGAATACCCATTGAAAAGGAGGTAATGATGACCATAATCACCCAGTACAGTGCAGTGAATCTTGCTGATGAAGCCGGGGTGGACTGCACAAAATGGAATACGATTCCCGGGCCAGATGCCGTAGACCTGACGATCCGGGCACTCAAAGAGCATGGCATGACGGTCATACTCGTGAAAACCGGCAATGAAGCGCTTTCCATGCTCCAGAAGATCGTTCCACCTGGGGCAGAAGTGATGAACGGCTCTTCCACAACACTTATCGAGATCGGGTACGAGGAGTGGACCAGCCAGGGAAATACAGGATGGAAGCACCTGCATGAAACGATCACGGCAGAAAACGATGATAAGAAACGTCAGGAACTGCGCAGGAAATCCGTGACTGCTGAATATTTCATCTCAGGGGCAAATGCCATATCCCAGACGGGAGAGATCGTTGCCTGCGATGCAAGCGGGAGCCGGGTGGGGGCGTGGCCATTTGCTGCAGGCCACCTGATCCTTGTTATTGGTACGAATAAAATCGTCCCAACCCTCAAAGATGCCCTTGACCGGGTCTGGAATTACGCGTTCCGGCTCGAGAATGCACGGGCAAAAAAGGCTTACGGAATACCCAGCACAATGGGAAAGTGCGTGATACTTGCCAACGAGAAGATTCCCGGGCGGGTAACGGTCATCCTGGTAAATGAAGTTCTTGGCTACTAGCAGAAACTGGTGACATTTCCCAAAACCAGGTACAACGAAAAACCGTTCACATAATTACGATACAAAATGAGAGATAAATACATGAGCGCCGGCCCGGGACGTGTACTGATCGTACTCTGCTTAGTCTGTTTCATCCTTGTGATAGTCCCGGTTTCTGCTGATGCGGGCTCCCAGGAGAACACCCTGACGAGGGGAGGGCGGTTTTCCATCACTATCACCGGTAACCCCAACACACCCTACTACTTCTGGCTGGCCCGGACGTACTCCATGAGCGGGAGATCCGGCGACCAGCCCCCGGTTATCCAGGCAAACCAGGTCCGGGTTGAACAGGATCCTTCCGATGGACCGTATAGTATTGGAACCTATGCGTATTACAATGGCAACGGGCGTACCATTCTCGACGATGTTGCTCCCTCAAGTCCTGAAATGCCAAACACCAGTTATTACGGCCGGGTCACCACCGGAACGGACGGACGCGCAGTCGTTACATTCCTGACATCATCAGCAACGGCAACCCGGTCATTCTCTGTGAAAACCGAGAACCCGGCATCTCCCGGCAGCAATAATGCCCTTGTGGAAGAGACCGTATATTCGCGAACAACTCCGCCAACCCAGCGATCGACACCACTGATAATCATGGATACCCCTACCATACAACAGACACCGGTGTTTGTACCGGCAACCACGTTTCCGGTAACAACAACAATCCCGTTGACATCATCCCCGCCACCAACGCAATCGAATTCGGTGACGGCAATGGTCCTGATCGCGATTGTTACTGGTCTCTGGGCAGCTGTAAGGAAGAGCTGACGGTTCTAGCCAGAAGTTTTTACGTACGCGCCGGTAATCCGGGTGTAAAAAAAGTTATGAGAAGATTGAGAAATCGTTCTTGATTGCGATAGCCTCGATGATCGGTTTGAGGGTTGCTTCCTGAATACCGAACTTGTCCATGTAGAGCTGAAGAACCTGTTTCTCCTCCCCGGCAAGGATACCGTCGGACATAGCGAGATCGCAGAGGATGGCAAGGGTTGCAAGTTTCTGTTTCTCATCAAGTACCGCTGCAACCATATCGATGACGCCGGGGAACTTGTTGGCTTTCAGGACCGCCATAGCGGTATCAATGGACTTGCGGTCTCCGCGGACGATTTTGGCAAGATCGTTTATCTCTGCTTCGTCAATCACACCATCAGCGGCAATGACCGTGATAGCGGAGAGGACGAGTGCTGATTTCGGGTTGAGCGTTACGGGTTTGCTTCCGGTTAATTTGTCAAAAATTCCCATATGATTCACCTTTAAGGTCTCTACTATTTTCTCTTTGAGGGTAATTGTTGTTTCGATTGGGATTGTATACCGGAAACAGCCTGAACCCTATTCCCTTATTACCGTCCAGCACAGTAATCCTTGATCACAGAAAAGCAGCCATGTCCCGCGAGCATTCGAGCACGAATACAGGAAATCCGGTAAATGAACTGGATACACTCCAGCGGTTTTTCACGCGACCGTTTTTTTTGAGCTTCACGATAGGGATACCATTCTGTGCCTTCAAACTCCTGTTTGGCATCTCAGCTCTGAGGAGGGGAATGGAGGTTGAGGGAGCAATACTCGTGCTTGGCTGGCTTATCGTTGTCTGGGCAACAACGGACATTTTCATGAATGTCGGGAGATCCGGCCTTGATCTTCTGCACATCCCGGCACCCTTTGAATACTGCTCTATTGCCCAGCTGGGCAGGATCTTCAGGATGCCGATGCTATTCCTCGCGGTTGACACCCTCCTTGCGTTTGGCATCATCTGCGCCATGCTCTGGTCCGGGTGGATTGCAACACTCGATCCGGCCGAATCGGTCATCTGGTACGCTGCCACCACGCTCAACCTGATCAGCCTCTCCCTGGTCTCGGTTTACAACGAGATCCGGCGCACACCGGCATGATCAGGAAACATGAGGAGCAACTGTACATGCCAGTCCCCGGGTCCATAGAGGAGTATTAGTCTTTCACCATATGTGTCCCGTCCATTTTGACCATCCTGATGGTCAGGTTCTTCTCCCGCGCTTCGTCATCCAGCGCGCGCGAAGCCGTCATCACCGGAACCGTCTGGCTCATCATGAACCGGGGCTCAATCTGCTGGTGCTCATCGGCTTTTACGGCATACCACCTTCAGACAATGTCACCCAGATTGGCCTTGTGCTCCATTCGGATTCGTTCAATGGTATTGCAATCGGTATCATTTCTGATCATGCGAGGGCCAAAAAAAATATACAAAAAACCTCCCATACCTCAGATTTTCATGTGTTCCAACACACTGCTTATTATACTCTGGCGTCATCTATTGTAACACAGTTATACAAACGACTGTATGAGAAATAACCATGTTCGGATCGAATAATTTTGGTGGCAGCAGAGGTCCCAGAGACTTCGGCGGCCCGCGTGAAATGACAAAATGCACCTGTTCAGACTGCGGAAAGGAATGTGAAGTTCCCTTCAAGCCAACCGAAGGCCGCCCGGTTTACTGCCGTGACTGCCTCCCGAAGCACCGGAAACCCCGGTTCTAATTTTTTTCACTCTTTCTCACATTGTACATTCCTTGAGTTTTCCAGCAAAGAGTGTAACCGCTCTTTTCAGCGTTTTGTCAAATTGACGATTGTCTGGTTTTCCGGCAGCCAATTGTACAAAAGATAGTCAGTCCGGCTAAAGGATCAGCTAAAAAAGTTACTTCGCATCTTCACCCAGTGCTTCCCGGCTCCTCATCTGGTAGAGGACCATCGGGTCCATCTCCTTAAAAGTCTCCTCTCCGGTCCGCATAATTACGTTCGATACCCCGCTGTTGACGATCATCTTCGAACAGAGAAAGCAGGGCCAGATAAGGGTGGTCTCGCCGGTCTCTACATCGAAACCTGACAGGTAGAGCGTACAACCCCGCGCATTTTTCCCTGCCTGGATAAGCGCATTCATCTCAGCATGGACGCTCCTGCACCGTTCATAATTGGACCCGGAGGGAATGTTATGCTCTTTTCTCCAGCAGCGGTTCAGCTCCGTGCAGTCCATCTGCTTGCGCGGTGCACCGGTGTATCCCGTTGAGACGATAGTATTGTATTCATCGACAATGATTGCGCCAAAATTCCTGCGCAGGCAGGTGCCCTGACGGGCGCACCGGGCCGCAAGGTCGAGAAAATAACGATGTCTGTTGGTTCTCATCTAAGGAACTTAGGGAAAGGCCGGTATTAAAGAGGTACGGTCCCGTGGTATAGGATAGCGAAAACAGTCCAGGGCTCATGAACTGGTGAGAATCTGCCCAATCAGGACAATCTGAACGCAAAGGAAGATCGGGACAAGATAAAACCGGGCTTTCCGGGTCTTGTGATGAAAGATTATCATTGCTGCATAGGCACCGAAGGGACCGATAAGGGCAAGCGTGAGGAGAATTGCCTCGCTTGTCCGCCAGGCATTGCGCTTTGCCTGATACTTGTCCCGGGCATAGGCGCCAAAGACAACAAGATTGAGTGCCCCGATGATGGCAAGAAGAACGGGGAGATTCTCAACTGGGATCATATCGTAGTATAGGTAATACTCCCGCAATCATAGCACTAACCATAACATTCCCCATTATTCGGGAGAATGGACGGGACATTCTGAACGGAGTACTATCAGCTGACCCGCTCATTGATGAAGAAACGCCACCGGCAGAACATATCTTTCGGGTGAGGATCTGGTGGCGCGAACAGGCACTCCACTTGGATCCGTGGATCGATCTCACGGGCAAAGGAGGTAAACTCTGCCCTATGCATCTCCCGGCAGACATATTCTCCCAATCCCCGGCGGAGTCGGGCTTCCTGGGTTGGACAGGCGGGCACCGAGATGATTACTTCATTCTCCCGCTCCTCGATCGTGTAGCCAACGATCATTGCCCAGGGAAAGAGGCGCAGTGCATGGACAAAACCGGCCAGTCCGCGCTCGGTAATGGAAAAGCGGCGTATAATATCCTTTGCCGCCATTCCTGCAACTTTTCCCCAGACCTGCTCGTTGATGCTTTCCGCAACCGGCTGGCCGTAGTCTTCCGAGACATTGATAAACCAGAACGCGTCCACTACCCGGTAATGCCAGAGAAGAAATTCCAGGTACTGGTGTTTCTCCTCATCGGTCATGGTGTCAAAGATCTCAAGGTTCATTCCGGTCAAACACTATCCTCCCGCAGATTGATACCGGATAATTTTACCGAGAAGGTGATGAGACTGCTGTTCTTAGACCGGGAATTTGTCATTGAGAAAAAAGACGAAAAAAACCAAAATCGGAACCTTTCCATAACACCCCATCCCAACCGGATAATTGATGGACGATCTCACTATTGAAAAAATTCTGGCAATCCATAGTGAAATCATGGTGCAGGATGGAGGAGACAGACGCGTTCTCTTTGAGGGAAACCTCCACCAGGTAGTTTTCCAGGCAAACCTGCAGCAGGATCCCTTCACCCGGGCAGCTATTACCCTCTACTCGCTCTGCGCTTACCATGCGTTCCGTGACGGCAACAAGCGAACTGCACGGGCAGTGGCAGAATGGATACTCGCGGATGCAGGATATATTCTTCCAAAAGATGACTCCTGCGGGTCTGCCCTGATGCAGGGTGTTATGAATTTTACCACTGAACCGGAAGAAATTGAAGAATATTTCCGGAATTCCGTGATCAAGAAGCAGGATTACGGCGCCGGGACGCACTGAACACCGCAAAGGGGGTTCCGATATATTCTTACGTAAAAACCAGACAACCCGGATCATGGTAAAACCGGTCACCCTATCGAATACATACCCTGACCGTCCTGTCCGGTTGATCTCCGGCATATTCTGGATGATCCTTGCCGCTGCGGTGATGCTCACCCTGCTGATCCTCCTGCTTCCCCAGCAGATATTCCTTGCAATCAGCAACTACCTGCAGATCCTCACTGCTCTGGGAGGGGCTGTTGCTCTCTGCTTTTTGTATTTCTGGTTCGGGCACAAAAGCGTCCTGCCGTATGCAGCAGGAACCTTTGCCCTCTGGGGAATATCGAACATTGCCTGGTACGTCAACGTAGTAATGGGCCTCCGGGCCCAGGTGTTCCCGAGCCTGATCGACATGGGAATCATTGCCTCTATCCTGGTGCTGATGATCGCTTATCAGAACAACCTACCAAAAAAACCCTTCAACCCCAGAATCCTGTTCGGTATCCTTATCTTCTCCCTTATCACTCCGGCAGGTGTGATTCTTTATACGGGTTTGACGATGCCCGCGCTCGTTACCTTCCTGTATTTCTTTGCCTGCGGATCACTCATCATCATGGCCCTCTCCCGAGGGCTGGCTGATAGGCCATACCTTTTAGCCGGTACGGTCCTCTTCGCAGTTGCATTCATGATCTACCCGGTCAGGGAACTGATTTTCCCTGCGAATTCTCTGTTATCGGTAATTGGGACGTTCGTCACTGCCGGACTTGCCCTTATGGTTATTGGCTTTGCCCGGTACACAGAAGATGCTCAAGGAAACTGACCTGGCTCTGGAAAGGTTCATACTGAACCGGATGTTCCGGTTACAGGGTTTTCTGACAAGCATCCATTCTGTCGATTGAGGAGAGACGGATCCCGATGAGCCGGATCTTCCCAACGGTACAGATCTCTCTGAAAAGCACTCGGACACATGCCATGATCGCAGCCGGATTATCGGTAGGATGGGACAAAGTGCGGCATTTTGTCCGGGTGATAAAACCTTCAAAGCGCACCTTGACAGTCACGGTCCGGCACCATAGATGCTCTTCCGCAAGCGCCCGGCTGACTGCATCGGCAAGTTTGCCGAGGGTATCGCCAATCAGCAGGAGATTGTCGGTATCCTGTTCGAACGTGGTCTCGCGAGAGATGGATCGGGCACCGGTGCGTTCACACACCTCGTCCTCATCAACCCCCCGTATATTGTTGAGAAGAGAGGCCGCTCCCCGCCCGAACCTCGTTGCCAGCATTGTGGGATCAGCACTGGTAAGGTCTCCGATGGTCATGATACCGATGCGTGACAGTTCCTCTTCACTTTTCTTCCCGATGCCCGGGACTTTTCTCACCGTGAGCGGGGCGAGAAACGATTCCTGGTTTTCCGGTGGAACGATTGTCAACCCATCGGGCTTATGGAAATCCGAAGCTATCTTTGCAACCATCTTGCCGGGCCCGATACCAATGGAACACGTGATACCGAGATGGGATAAAATTGCTCCTTTTATCCGCATGGCGAGATCCCGGGCCCGGGAATAATCCTCAAGAGTACTGATATCCAGGAATGCTTCGTCGATGCTGACCTGCTGGAACCGGAACCCATAGGACCGCAGGATTGTCATAACCGATTCCGAGACCGAAGAGTACAGGGGAAAATCCGGCCTGAGGTAGACTGCTTCCGGACAGAGGGAAAAAGCCCGTGAGATAGGCTGCGCGGAATGGACACCAAAAGCCCGGGCTTCGTACGAACAGGTACAGACAACCCCCCTGCCCGCTCCCTGTTTCGGGTCTGCACCAATGATGACCGGTTTTCCCCGGATCTCGGGACGTTTCCACATCTCTACGGATGCGTAGAAACTGTCCATGTCCAGATGCAGGATAACCTTCCTGCGGGAGTCCTCGCGGGGGCTGGGTGAATCTGCCGGAACCGGATGTTCGGAGGAGCCAGAGTCCGGAATCATATCAGCGGGTAACGGGAAGGAAGTCGTTGAGCGTGCTTTGGCGCTGCCGGAGCATGGAACGGAGCAGTTCACCCTCATCAATGAACCGCTGCATCGGGAGCGTGAACTTTTCCGAGATATGGATAAGAGCCGATCGAATATCCTCGAACTCCATGGCAGTCTGCTGCAGGGCTGACCGGACATTCTCCCGAACATTGAAGACCCCGAGCGGGACATACCCGTGGAGGGCTTCCCGGACAACGATTGCCCCGGCCTGTTTCTGTTCCCGGGCAAGAGCTTCAAGCACTGCCATTTTACAGGAGTAGTAGCAGCCACCAAGCGGGGAATACCCGGTTTTTTTCCGGGTTCCCTCATGATCCGAGAATACATACTCCTCATTTGCAAGGACGTGGAGAAACGCTTCCGACCACTCATACTGCCAGCCGGTCGGCATCAGGATGACCGCATAATTGTTATGGAGACTGGAGAATTCATGTACCCGGAACGAGTCGATAACCGGGCATTTTTTCAAGTCTTTGAGAAGCTTATCGCCGATCATGGTGTCGCAGGCGGTTATCGACCAGCGGGTAGGAACCAGGTGCCGGGCCGGCCCCCTTCCCATGACCCCGGTTGAGAACGCTTTCTGGATGCTGGAGAAAGGAAGACCCTCATGGTGAAGACCGATGACTGCCTCCTGAGCATTCAGATCGGTATCGTAATAGACTTTCTCAAGGTCATGGTCCCATCTTCCGGATTCAATATCGAATCGTTCTAAGGGTGCGCTCGGCCCGAACGGGGTATGCTCTTCGGAGAAGGACTGCCCTGTAGGGGGGCTGGTAAAACTGACATCGCTCTCGAGAGAGGTTGAAGAAAGGGTGATCTCCTGGAGTTTTTCAATAAACCGGGTTTCGAGATTATGGGCATGAACCTGGTACTTGCCCCGTATCAGGCTGAGACGGTACCCGATAATCTCTTCCTGGGTTTTCTTTGAGGGTATCCATGACTCAGGCAGGTCCATGACCGAAGTGTCACCGTGAAGGGGGGCAACGACGGGTCCGGCAAAAATATCCGGGTAATTCCAGCTGCCAATAAACACTGAAGGGGGGGAGCTGCCTTCCAGTTCCTTTCCTACTTCAATGGAGTTCATCTGCATGGTGGACGCTGTGAGTTGTTTCAGATATGCACCCTTGCCAATCATTTCCTGAAGATCCTAGGTGCAGGCAGGGTATAAGGGAGAGACCGTGCGGTGAGAAAGTGATCCACGCAAAGGATCGATTGCTCCGGTACACAGGTACGAGAGCCATCATATACCATAGTCATGGGTCGGTTACATCAGGACAGTGCAGACAATACATACCTTCATCGTATCAGGCATCATTCCTATACTGCAGTGGAGTTGTGTGCATTAGGAATAATACCAATAATGATGAAGGAATTGACCCGAACGCAGTAAATGAAGATGGTACTCCAATCGTCAGGGTTCGATTGCCCAGGAAAAGGAACAACGAACAATTCGCTATGGCCGAACTCATGATGGGTGCAAACCATATCCGGGTCCGGTGCCATGACGGGGTAACCCGCATGGGCAGGATCAAGGGAAAGATCAAGAAGCGGGCATGGATCCGTGAAGGAGACATCGTGCTTGTAACCCCCTGGTCATTCCAGGATGAGAAATGCGATATTATCTACCGCTACCTTCCTCCCCAGGCGGACTGGCTGAGGAAAAACCGGTACCTCTGATCTTTTTTTCATTATTCATACCGTGTATTCATCCATACCGGCTTTCCATATAACGATAAGCAGAATGACCGGTACATCGGATTGAATCGATCCAAAACTGCGTGAAATTCTCGTTATTTCCGCACCGAAAATCCATTGCGGGTGAGAATTCTGGTAATCTTCGTTTCCCAGACCCTGTCATCGGGTTCCTGAAGGTTCTCGATACAGCTCGCCCAGAGCTGATTTAAGTGGGACTCCGCCGAACAGAGGGTCCGCCCATATCTGATACGCCCGACCCGTCCGCCCTGGTGGTTGAGAATCAGCAGCCGCCAGCACCGGTACTCCCTGCAGATATCCGGTCGAGAAGCGTGGACCGTGCAGCAGGCATGTTCACTTCCAGGCGGATGGCGGAAAAACGGGCAGGTGTCCGGGAACTTCAAAAAAATACTCTTGTCCTTAAAGAGCTCCCGCAGGTCAGGATCTACCTCCACCCGGGTTTCCTCCCCAGTGTACTGGTTATGGATCAAAAATGTATAATCCTCAAATGAATTTATTACAGTATGGACCAACCCAAGGTGGCGACAGCATTCCCCGCACTGAAAACATTCAAACGCCAATGAGCCCGCCTAATCGTATGGTCTGCCAGATCGCGAGCACGAACTCAAGAGCGATCAGGATGATGATAACCCATTCAAGGAAATTGGAATGCTGGATCCTGACCTCATCGGAGAGCATTGAATAATTCTGCCGGATAACGTCGATCTTCCGGCTTACGCTCTCGCTCCAGAGACCGCTCCGGAGCACCTTGAGTGCGGTTGCGTACACGCGGGCATAGTAGACGTCCTCGGTCACCTTGATGAGGTTGTTGACCTTCTCGATGATCTCTGACACTTCCGCGTACGTCTCCATCTGTTTTGCCATGATCGCGTGGTACTCGCGGCTCCTGCGGAACTGCGACTGCCGGTCTGCATGCTCGATGTCATCGTACATCTTCTCCATCTCGCGGGTCAGCTCCCGGTCATAGTACCGCAGTTCAAGTACCTGGACATTCGCAAACTCGATAAGATCGATGAGATCGGTCGGGTTCCCTGGATCACAGAGGAGTGCCGAGTCCCAGGAGAGAATGGCAAGATCATCCGGTGTATAACTGAGGGTATTATTGAGGATCTCGTTCCGGATCTGGGGGGAGAGAGTGGTTTTTTCCCCGATGAGAAGGGCAACCGGGTCAATGGAATCGTCACGCCGATCCGTTACATAGATAGAATAATCCTCGTAGAATTCAGGATTGATAGCGAAATTCTTGATATGCGGCCGGATAATCTCGCCAAGGGTCTTGAGGTACTGGACATAGAATTCTGATAGCCCTTCCTGGCCAGCAAACAGAAAGGCTAATTCCTCGAGTTCAGTATAATCCGCATTCGGGTTATCGTACACAAAACAGAAACTGATGGCCCCGATGTCGTACACCCGGGCAACAACATTGAACTCAAACGGCTTTCCGTCCCGCTCCACCCTTATCGGGTGCATCTGGATCATCAGCGGGGGGTCTTCGAGCATAATAGATTTGGGTTTTACCCGGACAAAACTGGTTCTTGCAGTAAAATAGCTCTGGGCAAGGGCCCGCTCCAGCCAGTCGAGATCGATTTCGCGTCCAATATCATAGATCCGGTAAAAACGGAGATTAATCATGATTCTTCCTCCTTCCGGCACATACTGTCAGTGTCTGCAATAATGAACAACCATGAAGATGATAAACCATTGCCAAAAAGCAGGCTGAATGTAAAATATTTAATTCTGCAGCCAGTAAAAGGACGGACGGGCGGGTCACGGAACGTTAAAATGGTTTTCATAAAGAATAGTTCACCAAAAGAACTATTATGTGAGAGGTGGGAATATTTCGCGTGAGCGGGAATGTCAGAGGATATCAAAGACAAGGTTGCAGATAATTTCATTACACTCGTACCCCTGTTCCATAAGCAGGTTTTCAGGGTCAGCCAAAATATCGGGGGGATAAAATCTGCCCAGTACCGTGTCCTCGGCATACTGATGAAAGAAGGACCGCTCTCGATGTCAGAGATTGGGAGGCGCCTGTACATCTCCAAGCCGTATATGACCGCTCTTGTCGATACCCTGATCAAGAACCACTGGGTTGAGCGGAAGCAGGACACCGAAGACCGCCGGGTGATTCGGATCACCATCACCCCTTCCGGAAAAAAGCATCTCAGGGAATCCCTGGAGTTGTATAAAAACGATCTCAAAATCCTGCTTCTTGACCTGAAACAGGAAGAACTCGAGCAGCTCGCGTTGTCCCTTGAACACCTGCAGGCTATCCTTGTAAAAATCGGGTGAGGTAAAGAACATGGACCGCCAGCAGTCATCTCCTTATGAATTTCCCAAAACACACAGCGGGGTAATCCCCACAGGGCCGGTATACGATGGCCTGGGACGGATTGTTCTTCTGGATGAGAATATCATCCGGATCGAGCACCTGACAAAGATCTTCCGGAGCAAGACCAAAACGGTAACTGCGGTCAGTGATGTTACTTTTAACGTAAAGAGAGGTGAGATCTTCGGCCTTCTCGGCCCGAACGGGGCCGGCAAGAGTACCCTTATTCGCATTCTTACCACGCTTCTCCAGCCAACATCCGGTCTGGCATATCTCAATAATTACAATATAACCACAGATCCCGAAAAAGTCCGCAGCATCATAGGTGTCTGCCCGCAGAACAGTACCCTCGATGTGGAACTAACCGCATACGACAACCTGGATTTTTACGGGAAACTGGTCAATGTGCCCGATGCCATCCTTGACAAGAGAATCTGGGAGCTTCTCGCAATGACTGAACTGACGGACAGGGCTCATATGCGTGTTGGCACCTTCTCCGGGGGGATGCGGAGGAAACTGGAAATTGTCCGGGCGTTCATCCATCACCCACTCATCCTCTTCCTCGATGAACCGACCATTGGCCTTGACCCTGAAGCCCGCCGCGAGGTCTGGCAGCAGATCTCTGACCTGAACCGCGAAAAAACTACCATCATCCTGACCACCCATTACATGGATGAAGCTGAAAAACTCTGCCACCGTATCGCGTTTGTGGATAAGGGCCGCCTTGTTGCTCTCGATACCCTGGAAAATCTCAAACTTCATCTCCCTGCAGGAGATCTCATTGAGATCGGGGTTGAACGGACAGATGACCGGCTTGTTCCTGCAATCCTCTCAAATCCCCTGATCAATTCGGCGGATATCCAGGGAAACAGAATCGTCATATCGGCAAGGAATGGCAGCAAAGTCCTCCCGTCGCTTATCACGATATTCGAAGAGAACAACGTTCCCATGAGCTCTATCTCCATCCATTCTCCATCCCTTGAAGATGTTTTCATCTACCTTACCGGAAGCAAGCTGGATGAAGAAAATTCAAGCGACCAGAAAGCTACAGCCGGGGGAAGAGCAAGATGATACGCGGTGCGGTTGCGATCTTCAACAGGGACTTTAAAAAATTCTTAAGCAACCCGTTTGTGGTGATCATGACCCTCATGATGCCCATAATGTACCTTGTCATTTTTGGCAATGCGATGGGAGGAACCATCAGCCATATCCCCGTAGCAGTAGTCCAGGAAGGGCCCCCGTACACTAACACCCCGCTGTTTACCAGTGCTGTGTACGAACTCAACCATATCTCGCAGAAAGATTATCCCAAACTCCTTGATACGAAAGTTTACTCAGATGAGATAGCGGCTAAAAAGGATCTGGCCAAAGGAGTTGTTACAGCAGTAATCGTCATCCCGTCAGAAATTTCAAACGACCATGCTGTGCGGCTGTACGTGGACAGCTCGGATTCAGTGACCCCCTCGCTCGTAGAGGCAGCAGTCAACCGGGTTCTCCTCAAGATCGGAGCCCACAACCCGGTACTGGTGAACAAGATCTACGGGGATATCAAGTACATCCAGTTCTTCGGGGTGGGAGTAATAATGATGGCCATCTTCACATCCACCATGTTCGGAGGGGGGATCGCCCTCATCCGTGACCGTGAGGCCGGCATTCATGAGGGTTACCTTGTCACACCGGTCAAGCGCACCAGCATCATCGCCGGCATTATCTCCAGCGGGACTATCAGGGCATTCATCGCCGGATTCACGATCTTTGTGATCGATATTCTCATCACCGGCATTGTGATCCGGAGTGTGAATGAATTCCTTCTTGCTATGCTGGTTATTTTAATCGCCTGTGTGGGTGTGACGAGCCTGGTTGTCTCGTTTGCTTCAAGGTTCTCGGCACAACAGGAGTATGCCTCCGTTGTTGCGTTTCTCAACCTGATCCTATTCATGACCTCTGGAGCATTCTACCCGGTGATCGGGATGCCGGAATGGTTGCGCTGGCTTACGGTCATCAACCCTGAATATTATGGGGTGGATGCCCTGAGAGGGATCATCCTGCGGGGCCAGGGGATTGACGTGATCGGGATAGATCTCGTTGCGCTCATGATCTTTTCAGGAGCAATGTTCATTCTCGGGATTGTAACCTACCGGAGGACCCTCGAGTGACAGGAATCAAATACTGCAGGATCACTTAATTCGAGGCAGAAAATACGTAATTAGCGTCGATTGGATTGCTGAATACCATTTATTTGGATAAATATTATCGGAATAATCTCCATGTCATCGAAGTATTGAGAAGCACGACCATCTGTATATAGGGATTCACGAATAATTGCCTAAAGGTTCCTTCAGCCATCGGTTTTTCACAGTTCATGACGAAGGGTATCAGGACTCGCCATGTTAACCCGGCTTTGGAAAAAGAGAAGTTATTTTCTTGAGATGAAAACTGCCCCAAGGGCACCGGCAAGAAGTGCGACTCCCGTCAGTTCCAAGGGAAAGGGTGATTTGGTTGCAACAGGTGCTGCAGTCCCGGGGGTGCCCGCAGCGGATGTGCTGACTGCTTTCGCCTCGGCTATTGCCGGGGGAAGGAGATTGAACGAGAGCTTGGTGTAGACATCGTCCCCGCCCTGCTTGTTGATGGCATCGGAGAGTGCTGCAGCCGCGGCTGCATCCTGGACACTGCCGGTCCCGGTAAAGGTGAAGATGGTTGCCCCGGTCTTGGTATTCACGACCTGACCGGCGTACTGCCCGGATGACTGCATGGTTATCCCAAACATACCGTCAGAACCTGGGCTCTGGACAAAGACATAATAGGTTGCTGCGGGTAACCCGGTGGTCACATAGGTCTTTGAGAATGTACCGTCAGAATTGACCGGGACGGTTGTGACATTCACATAACTACCGGCAAAGACCCAGATCTGGACACCTGCTGATAGGTTTGCACCGGAAGTAACACCACTGATGGTGACCGGTGCTCCAACCGCGGGATTCGCAGGAGTTACTGTCGCGGAAATAAACGGTTTTGCAGGAGTTGCAGCGGCAACTGTTGTTGCCGGGGTTCCTGATGCAGAGGTGGGGGTGGGTACTGCTAATGCAGTAACCGATATCGGTAATACCAGACAGGCAATTACCAGGATGACTGCACATGCGGCAAGGCCGCGTGAACGAGATCTTTTCATACGGGATGGTGAGACGGTATGAGATATTAGCGTTATGGGTTTGAGTCCGGTTCCCGGCCAGGCTCTGGTGCAGGTTTCCCACTTGAGCCGACAATACATACCCCCCATTCGGGAAGCCGGGCCCAGACTGAAAGAAATTCCCCTTCAGCGCTTGAACCGTGTCCTTACCTGAGCTTTTGCAAGGGTGTGCCCGTTCAGGGCAATGTCGATCGATTCCCGGTCAGCAGTTGGCTGGATAATATCCATGTCCACCGCATACAGGCTGAACACATAATTGTGGGTTGACCCGGAGGGGGGACATGGTGGATAATAGCCCCGTGAGCCAGCAGTGTTTCTGCCCTGCTGCGAATTATCGGGCAACACCTTTTCATTCGGCTGGCCCGGGCTCATTCCTGTCGATGAGGGGGGGATATTGTAGAGAATCCAGTGAGTGAATGTACCGGACGGGGCATCAGGATCATCCAGGATCAGGACAAGACATTTGGTGCCGGCCGGAGTATTCTTCCACGCTAATTCCGGAGATATTCCTGACCCGTTACAGGTGTACACATCGGGTAACACGGATTCGGGAACAAGCGAATCGACCTGAAGGGTAAAACCAGGAGATACCGGGGATATCTGAGTCTGGATTCCAGCAGGGCTTCCCGGAGGGGGAGACAGCTGGGGTGACATAACGGGAGCCTGACCGGAAGGTGCTGTGCAGCCTGCGGCCAGAACCACAAAAAATGTGAACAGAGCCGGGATGAGAAGCCACCGTTTTTCCATACCCGGGAATGATCATGCAGGAACATAAGCCTGACGGATAATGTACCGGACCCATCGGCTACCTATATACACTTCTCGCATCAATAGCTCGTACGAAAACAGATCAACAGGAAACAAACCACGGGGATTTACCATGAAAATGCAGAGCACACCGCAGCCATCTACAGCAGCCGGACCCGTACCTTTGAGTTTCTGCATCACCCTCAACCAGGATGGCAGGATCGATCGCCTGGTTGATCGCCCCCTTGAGGAATACCTCAGTGCAGTTCGGGAGGCCTCCGTTTCCTGGATTGATTATAGTACCAGTGATGATGACCGGGAGATTGAGAAGATTGCCCAGATTGCCGGCTTTACCAAGATCCCTATCCCTAAGCTGACTACCGGTTTTTACTCTGCATACGAGGACTACGATACGGAACTGGGTATTATGCTCCCGTCGGTTACGGTGAAGGTTGAGAAGATGACCGTTCACCCCCTTTTCGTCCTTATCCGGGATAACTTTGTCATTACCGTTCATTCCGAGGAGATCAACCGGCTGCTCAGGTTCTCCCGCTATGCCCAGCAGTTCTTCAAGCGCATATCATCTGAAAGCACTGTTGACAAGATAACCCTCATGCTCGAGCGAATCATCGACGAGAACAATGATCGGAACTTTGAGTACCTTCGTGAGATAGAGATGCACGGGGATGCCATCAGCAAGTCACTTATCGAAGAGAATGTGGCAAAGAGGAAGATCGCCCACGAGATTTATCGCATGAAACATGTGCTCATCGATTATCTCAACGTGCTCTGGGCAACCAAAGATGTAGTCGATTCGCTCCGGTACGGGGACGCTGACCTGATAACCAATGACGAGAAACTGCTCGGCCGGATCGGCATCCTCTCGGATAACATCGATCGCCATATCGAGCTCTCGGAACAGATGTCCAATGTACTCTCTTCGGGACTTGAAGTCATGCAGAGCATCTACAACAACCAGCTCCAGAGCCTCAACAACCGCTTTGCACTCGTGACGGCCTACCTCACCGTGCTCGGCACGGCATTTCTCGTCCCGAATACGATCGCAACGATCGCTGGAAGTGGGATCATGGAAGGAACCATGGCTGCACAGTGGTGGTATGTGCCGTTACTCATCCTCTCAACGGTGATAGCTACCATGACTTCTTTTCTCTGGGTGGTTCATGTATGGAAGAAAAGGGATGATGATTAATCTCACCATTCTTCAGGAACCACCATTTCAGAAACAGAAGCCGGCTGATTTTTCTCTGATCCTGAAACCATCACGTCTTTTTCGTATCTACATCCCGCTCTGCAGTATATGCAACTGAAGGGGCGGGCGAAAAGACCCCCCTTTAAAAAAAGATTCAGACGAGAACAGATTCCGCCAGAATCTTGATCCCGATCAAAATGAGGATAAGGCCTCCAACGATCTCTATCCGGTTGCCGAGTAGATCTTCAAGCCGCTCGCCGAGCATCACTCCGGAAAACGAGATCAGGAAGCAGACTATCCCGATGATCAGAGAGGGAATAAGGATAGGAGTTCCCAGGATACCAAAGGACACTCCGACTGCAAGCGCATCAATGCTGGTTGCAAGGGAAAGAAGAATAACCGGTACCAGCTGCAGACCGTCAAGGTGAGATTCTTCACCCCCCCTGAAACCTTCCCAGCACATCTTGCACCCGATAAAAACCAGGAGAATAAAAGCTATCCATGGTGCAAATACCGATACCACTCCGAGAAAAACGGCCCCTGCTGCCCATCCGGAGAGGGTCATACCTGCTTGAAAGGCCCCGAAAAAAAGAGCTATTAAGACAGAGGTATAGAGAAGCCGGGTTTTTGTTGTTGTCCCAAGAGCAAGAGATACTGCAAAACAGTCCATGGAAAGACCGATACCAATGATGAGGGGAGTGAGAAGATCCATTTGAAGAATACCTGTTGGAAGCGAATTGTGATAATATCATCCTGGACCTGGCTGGATTACGAGGCGGGGATCGTTCCTGGCGAGGGAGAGCGCGGTTTTGGCGCTTTCTTCCTTGTCCTTGATCTCAAGCATAAGATCGAAATCAGACGATCCAGTCTCTTTAAGAAAATGCAGGAAATCACTTTCATCGATATGCTCTGCATGGGCACCTGCCCTTTTACCAGGCTGCTGGGAGCTATAATCAACCATAGGGATCCCATCGGTTGCTTTTCTCCAGCTTGCAAAGACCCGCTCCAGCACATCTGTGACGAGTTCATGCTGATTATTCAGGGAATGATGGAAGACATCGAACAGGACGGGAATTCCTGTCTGTTCATGGATCTCCAGACAATCTGCAGCTGAATATAGTCGCTCGTCATTTTCAATCACCAGCCGGCTCCGTACAGACATGTCGAGGAGATCATAATTTGTTACAAACCGCTCAATACTTGCAGGCTTGTCGGCATAGACTCCTCCCACATGCAGCTGGATCTTTGCCGTATCATCCAGCCCCATCAGGTTAAGCACAACCGCATGGTATTGGAGCTCTGCAACACTCCTGTCGAGCACGTCCTCCCTGGGGGTATTGAGAAGGACAAACTGGTCGGGGTGCATCGAGATCCGGAAATGATTTTTCCGGATAAATAACCCAACATCCGACAGGGTTTGTCTGAAGCGCTCCTGCCAGGGATACATGCAGACCGGATGAGAGGCGAACGGGATGATATCCGAGGAAATCCGGAAGAAGAGAAAGCCTGCATTCTCATTGACCCTGAGAATATTCATGAGGCACGCAAGGTTTTTTTCAACAGTGGTTTCAAGCCGTTCCGGAGAATACGACGCCAGACGAAATTTTCCTGAAGGGGAGCAGCCGATAGAGCGGTTGATGCAGGGGTAGCCGATACGCATGACAGATTCCTTGGAGAGGTGTTTGGGTGGTGAGATCCTTTTTCCGCGTTATCAGGGATACCGGTAAAAGTCCAGTGCAGCCGAGTTCATGCAGTACCGTTTGCCGGCCGGGGGCGGGCCGTCATCGAAGACGTGGCCAAGGTGTGCACCGCAGCGGGAACAGAGGACTTCAGTACGCTCCATTCCAGCCGATCGATCAACCCGGGTCCGGATATTGAGAGGGGATACCGGGGCCGAGAAACTCGGCCAGCCGGTGCCGGAATCGAATTTGTCTTGTGAGAGGAAGAGATCGGTGTTGCAGCAGACACATGTATAAACCCCGTCTTCCTTCCAGGCATGGTATTTTCCGGTGAATGCGTATTCTGTCCCATGCCCACGGGCAATAGCAAACTGATCAGGAGTGAGCTGGGCCTTCCATTCCGCATCTGTCCTGACAATGGGTAAAACCTGCCCGGTCATTTTTCTTCGTACGCTGAAGATCGGGAGCGGACGGTCCCCAGTGGATCTGTCTGTGTTCATCATCTATTCCCTAAAGGGTATGATGGTGTGACAGGAGCATAGAGATTGTGTTTGGGGCACTACAGGCCAAAAAAACCAAGCACCCGCTTTTTAGGATCCTTAAAAAAGATCTTTGCTCCCTGTTTTATGTTCCGCACATCCTCGATCGTATAAAGGATATCAGGATACTTCTTTGACAGGATGTTAAGAAGCCGGGAGAGCTCTTTTCTTGGAACGATCATGAAAATAATACTGACAGAATGGGAAAAAGTTCCGGTGCCTTCGATCCGCGTCATACCGTACCCTTGGGTAGAAAGATCTGCGATGATCGGCTGGGGATCCCCCGGGATAATCAGCCGGACAATAACGTCACCGATCGAGATCATGTCTTCAATCTGCATGCCAAGCAGGGTTCCTATCCCGTAACCCGCCAGGTACGCAAGGATGTTCCAGTAATCGGTAAGGTTTGTAAGGACAAGCCCCGTTGAGAGAAGCCAGATGCCGGTCTTGACAATTCCCATGCAGGAGGCGAGATTGGCATGCCCGCGGGCAATATAGATTGTACGGACGGTCTCAAGACTGGTTTCGAAGATCCTGGCGATAAGGATGATGAGAGGTACCGTTGCAGCTGCCCATACAGTGGCTGTCGCTTCGATGAGTGGTCACGCTCCTAACCAGAATAATCTCACGGATTCTCTTGAATAGCTTACGGAATGTATCTGGTCGCGGCAAGTCATTTGAGATTTACACCTTTCCTCACAGACCCCCATATAGAAATAGAGGAGGGCAGTTACTTCAGTGATCTATCAAAATTGACTGATTGAGTTTTTGAATGATCCTCCGCTGGATTTGGACTTCAGCATCCATATCATGCTGAATCCGGTCCCTGATTGTACTGAGGGATACTGCAGGATTTGTCAGTCTCCATTTGGAGGGCGGGTCGTACGGGCTTTCCGCTTTTTTATCCGGATGTAAAAACGGATCCATGTTGCAGACCATGCTTTATCGGGAGTGGAATGTGATCCGGCTCTGTCCGTAATAATTCCAGAGAAAGGAACAACAGGTAGCAAAAACCTTTGCTAGGAGATATCCGATAGAGAACAACTCGACTGCCAGCCAGATGATGCATATGTTCACGAGCAGACAACTGAACGAGATCACGGCAAAGGCGGAGAACTGGATAAAATAATTCCGGCTCGCATCATGAAATGTCAGGAACTTGTTCATGAGGTAGCTGACAACGATCCCGCAACAGTACGAAGCCGTTGCCGATAGAAGGTACCAAATACCAAGATATGAGGTCAGGATATACAGCAGGCCAATATCAATTGCCGACGATAAAATACCGATCATGAGGAATCCGATAATCTGCTCGTTTTTAAAAATCCCTGCATCCCCGCAAAGGAAACGGTTCATCATGGTAAACACGGAATCACTGACATCCCTGCAACAAGTACAGGAATAAAGAGTGCACCGGGAGACAGAACCTCCCGGGGATTTCTACTGCCGTCATGCCGCACCTGCACAATCATAGAGCGTGCTCCGGGAGTTCTGAGGTCCGATGGCATTCACGCCAGTGCCAAATGGTTGGAATATTCCCCTTGTGCCCTGAAGGGCGCTTATGGAGCCCGGATCCTGCAGCGCGGTCATACCTGCGGGAAGGTTGTCCCCTCCTGACCGGTACTCTGATACGGGAACGGCTGAACAGTGGCTGCTCACCCAGGAGAAGACAATTGTATTGTCGGATATGCTATCACCACCCGAAGATGTGGCTGGGGTGAAGAAATAACGGACTTTTCCTGCGCCGATAAGGGAAGTGAGGCTTTCAGTTGTCAGTATGGTATCAGAGCCGGAAAAACCTCCAAGCGACATGACAGGTCTTCCGGTCTCAATGATCAGCGATGCAGCCTCATGACTGCTGGGTACTGCCACAATCCAGGTCTCTCCGGTTGTGTGGGAAACCAGGTACTTCCCAAGCTTGGAAGTGCCGTTTTCCAAGCTATAAAAACCGCTTCCCCTGGGCATACCCCCACCGCCGGGAGAGGACTGGGGCCCGGCTGAGGGGAGAATATTTCCGCTCCCATAAGCGAGCGGGGTGCAGGACCAGATCACCGGCGCTATAAATAAAAGCCCGACTGCAAGTATGACTGCAATCTTTGGTATCGGGTTGTCAGGCAATAGGGGTTTTTGCCGGAGGTATACCAGGAGAAGGGTGAGGATAATTGTCCCGAGGGAAACAGCGGGAATGAACCCCCCCGCCCAATCAGCAGTGTAGAGGAGTATTCCCACCTGGACGCTCCCGGTAACGATAACTGCGCCAACCAGAATCCAGCCGGGTGCACCTTCCCTGCGATATAGCCTGTACATTGCAAGGGCACCGATACCGGCGAGTGCCGCAAGGGGAGGGGCGATGGTGGCGAGGTAGTAGGAGTGCCAGAACCCGGTGGTGAAGCTGAAATAGATGAGACCGGGGAACAGCCAGAGGCAGAGGGCCGCAACCGTCAGTCCCCGATCAGAGAAGAGGCCCGCCTCTTCAAACCCATTTACCGAGAGCGATGCCGGCCGGCGCACCAGGGCGCAGATGCCGATCAGGGTGAAAGGAAGGAGCCAGCTGATCTGTCCTGCAAGCCCCTCAGATAAAAGCCGGAACAGGCCCGGGCTGCCGTTTTCTGCCATCATTCCCCCGTCACCTCTGTTAGCTGAAGGTGGGGAGCCTTCGGGTGGACCTGAGGGACTGCTTCCCGAAAACTGCATGGATCCCGGTTCAATGGCCCCTCGCCCGGCTCCTGCTCCCGCACCCATGCGCCGGTCCTGGGTTTGGTTATTCTCCTGAGTTCCCGAGCCGGGGAATCGCCCCGTTTGGGAAGACATGGCAGGGTTCATTAAAGATCCAGAACCAGGACCAGATTCTAGCACTGCTGCGCCGTTTTCCAGCCGGTGAATCCCGTTATAATTGATGATAAGTCCAAGAACCGTGTTATCCCCGCTTCCCCCGATGTAAGGGCGCTGGTCGGCAGGCACCAGGTCCACTGCAGCGGTCCAGGACAGGGATACGATGATCAGGACAAGGACTGCAAGCACAAGATGAAGGATACGGGTTTTCATCTCAAGGTTCCGGCTTCCCATAAGATATATGACCAGGACTGCAGGTACGATGATGAATGCCTGGATCATCTTGATATTGAACCCTATGCCAATGAGTCCCACCGATACAAGAAGACAGGGAAGCGATTGCTCCCGTGAAGCTTTGATTGCGGTAAAGAGTGCAAGGAGGAGGACAAAGATTAAAAGCCCGTCCATGGTCCCGTTCCTAGATACTGCAACAAAGATTGGCGTGACAGCAAGCGCAAACGCTGATACGAGGCCAGCCGGTTTCCCGAACGGGCCAGAGACGATCAGGTAGACCAGGAGAACCGATCCAACGCCAGCAATGGCCTGGGGGAGGACGAGTGCCCATCCGGAAAAACCGAGGATTGCTGCCGACACAACCTGAACCCAGAGGCCGACAGGTGGTTTGTCCACGGTAATAAAACCTGCCGCATCAAAGGAGTTGAAGAACATAATCCCGGGGTTTTCAAGCATGCTCTTTACTGCGGCAGCGTAATACTCGTTGGAAATACCCTGGTTCCAGAGATTCCAGATGTTGAGGAAGAGCGAGAGGAGTAAAATACCTGCAAGTATTAGCTCGCCCCGGTATTTTTCAGGAATCGGCATCCAGGTCATGGACGGCGATCCCTGACCGTCCGGAGCAGGTTATCAACATTCTGTACCGTGGCGATAATGGGACCGGAGAGATCGTTCCGGAAATACTGGAGCTGAGTCTCTATCTCCTTGATCTCATCACCGTTTATCAGGAACCACGGGTTGTTGTTAATAACTCCTGCCCCATCCCCGACAACCGGTCTTTCATTTCCAGATATTGTTCCCGTCATATTTTCCGTCGAATACCTGTTGTTCACTTTTTAAGAGTGGTTCTCCCGTTCTTTGCAGGACCTGATATATTATTGAGACCGTCACGGTGAGATGGTTCAACCCGGAGGGGATGTATTGAACCGGCAGGGATCATATATCGGCGAATCATGTCGGCGGGGACAGGGGGCAGGGGCATAAGAAAACCGCAGCCGATTCGGAAAATACCAACTTATTTTATCCCGCACAATGATAGTATGATTAACAAAACCCCCATAATCACGGGTATGGAGAAAGAAATCCGGGTGAATCGATAATGGCCGAGAAAGCGACAGTCTGTATTTCAACAGATCCTGCCTTCCTGCAGGAACTCTCAGAGTACCTGGAAGTCCTTTCCAACCCCTCACGGTTGAAGATACTCAAGGTCATCGAAAAAGAGCCAAAAGAGATTCGCGAGATTGCATCCCGCATCGATACGAGTTATGCAAATACCAAGAAGCATATCGACCAGCTGGTCCATATCGGCCTCGTGAAGAAAGAGGCGGGTTTCGGGAGGGAGACAGCAAAAGGGATTCACCCGGTGTGGAAATTCTCCCTTGCGGAAGGCAGCCTCGAGATGCTCATCAAGAATATGGGGGTCTTTTCCCGGATCAATATTCCTATCGGCTATGGCGAGATCCAAGGCCGGCTCAATGATGTGCGGGCTGCCGTCCTCAAGGAATCCGGCAAGGATTACCCGGCACTCCACCTGGTGGAGGGACACGGAGCCGGCCATACATTCCTCTTAAAAAAAGAGCGGATTCTTCTTGGCAGGGCTGATGCGGACTCCCCTTCGAAAACGAGCGAAGGGGATATTGTACTCCCCGAAGATTATGTGGCAGTGACGAGAATCTCAAAGCCCCACGCTATCATCACACGGGCAGGAACCGTCTGGCAGATAGAGGACCGGGGGAGTTCGGGCGGGACGTATGTCAATACAGAACATATCGCTCCCATGCATAAAACAGTCATCAAAAACGGTGATCTCATCGATCTTGCCATGGGAGAAGACGCAGCCCGCTTCCTGTTCATAACCAACGAGTGAACCGATGGAAACGGCAGAGAGGGTAAACCGGAACAGTGGACTATTACGGCAGGCAGCAGCCACGGCAGGGCTGGTCCTGTTCATTGCCCTTTTCATTTTTATTCCCCCGGTTACTGCAACGGTCTTCACGTACGGCAGCAACAGCTCATACAGCTCCCTCCAAAGCATCATCAATGCTGCAAACAGCAGCGATGTCATCCTGGTCAAAAGCGGAACATATACCGAGAACGTGACGATAGACCGTCCGGTAGTCATACAGGCAGAAGATCGCGTGCATCCTCCGCAATTTATCACTACACGGGGGGTAACCGCAATCAGCCTTACGGCAAAAGGAATTGTCCTTGACGGACTGGTTCTTTCCGGAAACGGGGGTTATGGCATTCTCGTCAGGTCAGATAACAACCAGATCAGCAATGTCAGCATCAGTGGTTATTTAGAGGGAATCCGCCTCCAATCCGCTGTGAACAACGAGTTTGGCAGCAACCACATTGTCAACAACACCGTAGGAATCACTCTCGACCACGAATCGCAGGTGAACGCGTTTTCAATGAATTACCTGGATAATCCTACAGATGTTGAAAGCCAGTCTGGAGAGACAACCTGGTCCAGCCGACCATCGAAGTATATGTACGAGGGAAAGATGTACACGGGTTCGCTTGGCAACTACTGGAAGAAATATACCGGGGGTTCCACGGCCGTTGGCGGGATCGGAACGATCCCCTACCCAGTCCAGCAGAATACCAGCAGCGTCCTGGATACAAAGGATTTCAAGGGCCAGGCCTCACTAATCGACAGGGCCCCGCTGATCAGTCCCCCGGAGATGTACACGATCACTGGAAGGGAAGATCTGCAGCTGGGGACGATCCCGGGTTCATTACCCAACACAGGACATGGTTCTGCACCTGGTTCAGTATCCTCATCACCAGGCTCGGTACCTACAATACCCGGGTCAGTACCCGGGGTAGTAATACCGGTTGTGAGCAGTGCCTTCCCGGCTTCAGGCCCGGGATACACCAATCCCGGTCCGCCACCGTTTCCTGGAAATCTGGTCCAGTACTGGTGGATTATACCGATAGCCCTGATAATTTCCGCTGCGGCAGGCATCCTGTACGAACGGGCGCGAAAACAAAAGGAGACGGATAATCAGGAGATTACAGGAAACTCCGGGGGTAATACAACGGTCGTAAAAAAGACCGTACCGTCATTGCGGGACGATTCCGAGGGGCTTCACCATTACGCTGCCCACCTGCCACCTGCCCTGGAGAAAAAATATCCCGGTGCGGAATACCTTGCCGAAGGAGGCGCATGCCGGGTCTTCCGTGCATGGGATCCGGCAGAGGGGAGGGATGTTGCGGTAAAAGTGCCCATCAGGTTCGATGAGGTTACCGGTACCCAGTTCACCAAGGAGCTTCACGTCTGGCAGAGCCTTCACCACCCGAATATCGTTGAAATTTATGCTGCCAACATCTTCCCGGTCCCCTACATCGAGATGGAATTTGTAGAATCATCCCTTGCTTCCATGAAATTCCCGCTGGAACGGGAAAAGACACTTTCTATCGTCAAGGGTGTAGCACAGGGCCTCCGGTACGCCCACGAGCGGGGTATTGCTCACCGGGATATAAAGCCCGGAAACGTGCTCATCGCTCCAGACGGTACCGCAAAAATTACCGATTGGGGACTTGCAAAAGCAGAGGGAACGAAGCAGTCAGGCATCATCGGATTCTCACTTGAATACGCAGCACCCGAACAGCTTGCCCCGAATATTTACGGTGAACCGGGTGTATGGACTGATATTTACCAGCTCGGCGTCCTTTTCTACGAGATGTCTACGGGACAGGTGCCGTTCAAGGGAGGGGGGATGGGTGAAGTGACGCATGCTATCCTTCACGACAATCCACCACCGCTCTCTCTATCCGGCCCGGGATCTGAGGGAATAAGCGCTATGATCCTGCAATGCATGAAGAAACATCCCAAGGACCGGTATCAGTCAGTATCAGAGATCCTTTCGGATCTTGAGAAGATCCGGTCTTAAGACTGAAAGCGACAGTAAAACAATCCCGTCATGAGAGGGTTCAGGAGCCCGGTTTTAAGGCTCCTGTTTTTTCACCGGGTGTTTGCATAACACCCTCTTCCAGGTGACGGGCCCTGTCAGGGTATGCGGGACCGGTTTGTCACAAACAATTCGTGATTTTCAGTCACCGCTATCAGGAGCCGGACAGGGGTGTGCCGGATGGCGGAGTTCCCGAAGGTGGTGTCCCGGACGGGCCGGTGCCATCACCGGACGGGGGGGTGCCGGACGGGCGGGTTCCATTCATCTGCATACCCGAGGGGGGTGTTCCTGAGGGGGCCCCTGCAGACTGGTTGAACTGATGTTTGGTGCCACCCGTTGCCGGATCAGAAGAGCCGGACGATGATCCGCCGGTAGGCTGTTCTGCCTGAACGGTTTTCGTTATCTGTACCTGCGTACCCGATGATGCCGGACTGCTGCCCGATTGGGCAGTTGTGCTGCCGGAATCCTGCGTACAACCCGCAATGAGGATTCCCGCGATGAGAAGTGCTGATGCAACAAGCATCATGATGCTGCTTTTTTTCATGGAATTCATCTCCCGAAATATCACATGGTTGATCGTTCCTTTACCTTTCGGATAACTCCGCAAAAACAACCATAAGGCCGGAGTATTGACCGGATCCTGACAGAGGCGTGCAGATAGTACGGGCACCGCTGATAGCAGAGTACCTGTCCTGAGGAGGATAAGTTTCAGCCTTTCGTGATTTTCGATCCTTGTAGTGTAATGATCTCCTGGAAAGGAGTATCATCCGGGATGGTGATTGAGCCGGGCAGTTTTATATTCCACTCATAAAAGGGGTGAAATATTGTACTCCAGGGGGAATTAATTGAACTTACGGGTACTGAATACGGGCCTTTCGCGGGATTGCGGAAAATATGGCCATTTACGTAAGTCCTGGAAAGCGGACGGGGGGAAAACGAGAGGTAATTACCCGTAATAAGAGTGGAAGAGTGATGTAAAAAAAGAGAGGGAATAACTACCGGTGTGGGGGTCAGAACACCGTGTAGCGTGGCTTGAATTGGTGCAGAATTCCGGTTCAGGAACTGTGCTCCTTGCAATCTCCCGGCCGATCACAATACCGTGCAGGGAATATTTCCGTAATCTGCAAACCTCTCATGAGATCTCGTGCATTTGTCCTCATCCGGGGTTCTGTACTCTCCTGTTTCTCTGTGCAGTTTTGATACGTTATATGCCAACCCCCGCCCGGATACGATTTATCCGGGTTGTATTGTCATCCTTGTGCCCACGCGTCAGGAACAGGAAGGGATCTGGATTAGTGCGGACACTGTTCTTTACGGCAGGCACAGGTTTTATTCAGCAAAGGGCTCTTGTGATCACCTCCTGAAACGGATGATTGCCATACCGTGGCAGTCACCATGAGATACAATCGGCCCGGTTTATGTTATATTCGCAGTATGGCTATCGTGCAATAATGAATCCTTGACGGGATTAATTGAACAGGGAAGTATACACAACCACTACAAAAAACCAAGATGTGACGGATCCTCCATGCAGGGTGCATCCACTTCCTCCTCATATCTAAAAATAATTGTCCCACTTTGTCTCGAAGAAGTCCTGGGGTTATGAATATTCAGCTGTTCTGTTTTTCATGGTTCCGGTATAACAGTTATAGGTAATGCCCGTTTCAACAGAGCATTTTTTTCAATCAGGATCTGCTGGAAAATTTTAATCACGATCAAAGGGTGTCAGTAAACCTGCCTATAGTTGGATAATTATCCTATAGTTGGAAATTTATCCAACCGTCAATCATTTTTTCAGGAGTGAACTATCCAACCGATGAGGCAGAGCTTGCCTGAAAAATTTCAAGCAGGGGCAAAAGGAGTTGAAAAAAATTCCGGAGATCGATTGCGATCCAAAAATCCAGGCAACGCATTGTGATGCTGACACACACTCACACGAATTGTTGTAAGAAAAAAATTATTTCGAATAGAGTATTTCATTCACTCTGCCACTCCATGGGGCTCCGTTTGCACCCTGCCCATACCGCAGGTGAGGGCAGACCCGGGAACCGGTCATGGTTCTCCGGGTTCATGGGGCAAGATGAACACATCACTGTATGCGAACAATGGTTTCTCCAGAGCACTATGACTTCGCCCTTGGCATTGCATTGTTCCGGCGTATCACATTATTCACTTCTCAGGGCATCAATCGGATCCATATTCGAGGCCCTCCATGCAGGGTAAAGCCCCGAGATCACGCAGACAATAATCCCGATGAGCATTCCTGCAGGGACATAGATGATACTGTCAGGAAGGAAGAAATACTTCGTCGTTCCGATCATGTAACTCACCACCGAATATCCGATAATGAGGCTGCCGATTCCACCGATAACCGCACCGAGAATACCCAGGATGAAAGCCTCATACAGGAACATCCGGCGAACCTCCCCGGATTCCGTACCTATGGAAAGTAAAATACCGATCTCCTGCACCCGTTCAGTGACCGACATCATCATGACATTGAAGATGCTCGTGGCGGCAACGAGGAGCGAGATGCCACCAATCGCCAGGATGAACGTGGTCATCGTGCTCAGGGTCGAGGTGATGCTGGACAGCATGGTGCTTGCATCAGAAACACGTATGGAGGGGGTTTTGGCATTCGTATTGAGCTTTGCATCAATAACCTGTTCGGTACCCGTTATAGTATCAACATCTTTCACGATCACATTTACCTGGGGATACTCATCCTCTCCACCATATTCTTTGGTATACCATTCATCGGAGACAACAATGGCATTGTCTGTCCTGACGCTGTCCGCAGCCTGTCCCCTTTCCTTGAGAATCCCGACGATCTTCACTTCCGAACGTCCGGTTTTGGCGGATCCGATTTTTATCTTGCTCCCGAGTTTCAGGTTGAAATTCGATGCAATCGTCGATCCTACAAGAGCGTCATTCACCCCTTCGATGTTTGTCCCGTTCTCAATTGTCAGGAACGCGGTGATGTCATCGGGATTGATCCCGTAAATTGTGCCCCTGCCAGGGATTGAATTGAGCGTGAATTCGGTATTTGTGGAGTAAATAGGGACGATATTACTTGCATTTGTTCCTGCAGCAACTTTGATCTTGCTCAGTTGGGCCTTGCTTATAACCGATGAAGAGGTGGAGGACGAAGGACTGGATCCCGGCGGGCCCATCCTGACGGCATCCGGCGTGATAACAATGGTATTTGCTCCGGCAGAGAGCTGGTCCTTTGTCTGGAGCTGCATGTTGGTCCCCAGCATTCCCATCGTCGAAATGGCAATCACCCCTATAACAATACCGATGGAAGCTAAGATTGAACGCAGGTAATTCAGCTTTACACTCCGGACTGAGAGGTCGAAGAAAATATCTTTCATGATTCTGCAATCCTCCCGTCTTCAAGCCTTATTGTTCGATGTGCATATTCTGCGATCTTGGGATCATGGGTGACGATGATAACCGTCTTTCCCTCTTTGTGCAGTCCACAGAGAATATCCATGATCTGGGTGCCCGTCTTCCGGTCGAGATTACCGGTTGGTTCATCACAGAGGAGAATTTTCGGGTCATTCACCAGTGCCCGGGCCACCGCAACCCGCTGCTGCTGGCCACCTGAAAGCTGGGTCGGGCGGTGGGCACTCATCTCCCTGTCAATTCCTACCGCTTCCAGGAGGGCTGTAGCTTTGCCGCTGGTATCCCTCTTCTTGTACTTCAGGATGAGGGGGTATTCCACGTTTTCGTATGCCGAGAGAAGCGGGATTAAATAAAATTTCTGGAAGATGTACCCGATGGTGTCCCGGCGCATATGGGTCCGTTCGAGACTGGTCAGTCCGGCCACGTTTCTCCCGTCAATGAGAAGCTCACCCGATGTCGGGACGTCAAGAATCCCAAGCTGGTTCATCATCGTCGATTTACCTGAACCCGATGGTCCCATGATGGCGACAAAATCATTGTCCATGATGTCAAGTGAGACATTGTCCAGGGCGGTGAAATCCCCGGCTTCGAGATGATATACCTTAGATACATCTGCAAGCCGGATAAGAGGGGTATCGGTCATATCCGGCCCCCTTACTGTTGTTTCTTCAGTTTTGTGGAGAGCCATTTCCGCTTTTTATATAGGACTATCCCCACAACGAGGATGATACCCGCTGCAATTACCGGGTAAAACGAACTGATACCGTTTCCTTTGCTGGTGAAGAGACTGGTGCTCTGGCCACCGGGGCCGCCCATTCCTGATGGTCCGCCGGCCTGCATCCCCATACTGCCGGAGGAGCCTGAGGTTGAAATGCTTCCGGTTGAACTGCCCCCCGCAGATCCCAACGAGGAAGTGAGATCCACGGTTTTGGTGAGTTTGTAGTTCTTGCCATCTGAGTTTTTCCAGCTGATGAGCAGCGGAATTGATGAAAGATCCGAAGCGGTAAACGTCAGCTCAAAGCTTCCGGAATCATCGGAGGCAAGACTGCCAATGGCATATTCGGGATAGGTTTCAGTACCTTTGGCAGGGGATCCTACCGTTACAACAAGGCCTTTCGCATCCGAAACCCCGGAGTTGATGATATCCCCGGAAAGATCGTAGTACGATCCCTTCGAAGTAAGGGCAAGGTTATTGATGACCGGCACTACTGACGTAGTATCGTGATCGGTGACAACAGGGGTTGTCAGATCGATGATATGTTCGGAATCGCCGTTCATGTAGCTGATACGAAACGTGAGGTTTGAGTCCTGGCCGGCTTTCACGGTGAAGGGGACGTCAACGGAGTTATGCCCGCTCAGGGAGTAGACATATTTCTGGGAGGGCTGTACCTCAATTCCATTCCCCATAGGGGTGACAAGGATGTTCTTGAGTGTACCTGACCGGACATTGATGAGCGTCAGGTTGACCGCTTCCTCCTCACCCTGGGAGAAGGTGTTGGGTTTTCCGGTGATACTTGCCTGGAGTTCACGGGAATCAACCTTGATCTTGATAGGATAATGGATAGCTACTCCGGCCTTCGTTCCCACGGTAAACAATGCATAATCGGTACCATCCGGGGGATCTGCAGTGACAACGAATGAATAGGTCATTGTTCCACCGGCCCCGATATAGCTCATGGTGTCCCAGGAGTCGAGAGTCTTGATGTGAATTTTGTCACTCAGGAGATCCGGGTGAGATAAACCGACTGACGTAGTTCCTGAATTGGTCAGGGTAACTGAAATTGTACCTTCCTCGTAAGGGTACAATACTTCCGGATCCATGGACACATTCGTAACGCAGACCTGTGCAGCTGCATCAACTGATGTTGATGATGTTGATGTTGATGATGTAGAGGATGTTGTAGACGATGAACTGTCAGTTGCTGCAGATACTGCTGAAACTATCAGCAGGAGCAGGATACAACTGGTAAGAATGATTTTTATTTTCATGGTACCTCCTGGATTCAAAGAACGGTTCTGGGAACAGGTCGGCGTCTTTTTGAAGAAGACCCCTTCCTGCCATGCCGCAGTTGCCTGCAAGACGATGAGGAGGAGACCATTTATATTGGCACCATGAGTGCCCAATTATTATTGACAGAATCCAGGAATAATTGAACCTAGCGGTTACATATATCCGGACCTCTAGGATCAGCGCGGTAATTTTCCTGATTCAGAATATATCGCTCAATTTATACCCATTCCCACGATATACGGATCGGGAGGATCGTGGATGTTCACCTGCCTGCAATGCGGGGAGTGCTGCAGTACAATGGGAGAAATTATCGAGATACTGGAAGAGATATCCCCCTTATGCTTCCGGATTGGCTATATGACAACCTGTGAGGAAAGGACTGTCGTCGTGGATCCGGATAAAAAAGCATTGTTTCTCAAATGTGAACAAACCGCGAAACAATCCCTGGCATGCCCATTTCTCCGCGAAGCTGCGCCAGGAAAGATCATCTGCACGGTACACTCGTCACGCCCCGACATTTGCCGGCAATACTCCTGTTTCCGGATCATGGTACTCGACGATGAGGGGAAACGGATGGGAAAAGTGTCTCACAATACGCGATGTCTGATAACAATGGATCACAAGCTTCGGGAGATCTGGGACCGGGATATTTCAAAGATACAGACTAACGATGAAACATTCTGGGAAGAACACGTGGGAGAGGCTTTATCCGGTCACGGTTACAGGGTTATAAAATAAAGGGTCGGGTGAAAACCTCCCGGTTTTTTTAGATCTCAGATCCGCTGATGGAGAGCCTCCAGAACCGCTTTACCGTACTCCCTGGTACCCGCTGATCCACCAATATCCCTCGTCCTGATACCCCGTGCATGGACCAGCGTAATAGCAGATTCAATCCGGACCGCTCCGGCTTTGTCACCCAGATGATCGAGAAGCATCGCAGCGCTGCGGATGGCAGCTACCGGGTTTGCGATATTCTTACCGGCAATATCGGGAGCGCTCCCGTGCACCGGTTCAAACAGGGCATACCGGTCACCGATATTCGCACTTGGCACCAGTCCGAGTCCGCCGACAAGATAGGAGGCAACATCCGAAAGGATATCCCCGAACATGTTGGTTGTGACAACCACGCTGTAATTTTTCGGATGCTGGAGGAGGTCCAGCGAGAGGGCATCGATAAATTTGTCGTTGAAGGTGATACCTGCTGATTTGGATTCTGCAAGACAGATATCCCGGAAAAAAACATCAGACTTGATCACATTTGCCTTGTGACCGATCGTCAGAAGACCGGCCCGCTCCTGTGCCAGCCGGATCGCAGTCCGCACAATACGTTCGGTTCCATGGCGGCTGACTACCCGCAAAGTCGTTGCCCGGTCCGGCCCGGCCTCTTCGATGCCGGAATAAAGTCCCTCAGTGTTCTCCCGCACGATCATGATGTCGAACCCGTCTCCCTTGACCGGACGCAGGTTCGCATAAAGGTCAAGCGCTTTCCGGATGCGGAGTACTACGCTCTGATAATCTTTCATTGGCGGCGTTGTAACTGCACCGAACAGAATTGCATCCGCTTCCTTGAGATCCCGGATCTCCTTGTCAGCACACGGGCAGCCGGTCCGCTCCCACATGCCATATCCCACATCTACGGCGAAATACTCAAATTCCGGGTGCAGCAGCTCAAGTACCGAGCGGGCAACCGGGATCACTTCGTGACCGATACCATCTCCTTCAACAACGGCAATCTTCGTCATGTGCTCCTCCAGCGGAGAACCAGTTCGGTTACCGACTGATAAATCAGGGCGGGGTCTGCACCCCAGTGGACAACCGAGCCGGTCTTCCCGTTCCAGCCGGTTGCCCCTTCACGCTCGGAACGACAACACCGGGCAATGAACGGTTCCTCCTGAACACTTTCGAGGGGACAAATATTTTCAAGATGAAAATCCGTGCCATAACATTCCGTATAGAACTGCGAGGCGGTAAGGCAGCCGGCAACCTGCTCACCCCCGTGCATAGGATCCGAATCAAGGGTTTTTGAAAACCCTGAAGCCCGGCAGGGATAGACATCTGCATGGAGGGCTGAAATATCCCGTACATGGTGGCAGAACCGTACAGAGAGTCTGCCGAAAAGGCCGGCTGCTTCCAGTTCCCGTATGCACGAAGACAGGCTGGGTCGGGGTGGGCTGACATCATAGACATGAACCAACAGCAAACCGGATAGATCCGGGTCAAGGACAAATGTCCGGTGTTCGTCGAGACCGGTAAAAATCGTGCACCGGTATCCAGATTCAAGAGCGAGTTCAATGAGCCGTGTACGGTTATAGAGATTGACTTTTTCCGGGAAATGACAGACTTCCCCCACCCGGGCAAGTAACTTAGAAGAGAGTATATCCCGCATCATCCCTTTGGCAGAAGAATCCAGCACAACCTCATTCACTTCAGTCCCTTCCGACGTTTCACGGAGAAGGTACCGGCTCAGGAAGTAGACCTTATTATCACAGGGTTTTGTCGAGGCTATGCCAACAAATTTGCAATGCTCGGGAAAGATCATGGGTGTGATCTCCAGTATTCAACAAGACCCCCTGCCGCAAGGATATCCTGCATCCGTGGCGAGAGCGGACGGACCTTATATCGTTTTCCTCCTGCATCCACCCAGCCATCCCTGATACTGAACGCAATCTTCATGCCATTGCTGCAGGCCAGGTCCGACTCAATTAGCGGGAGGCCAACGTTAATGGCATTCCGGAAAAAGATCCTGGCAAAGGAGGGTGCGATCACAGCAACGACACCGGCTTCCCGGAGGGCTACGGGAGCCTGTTCCCGGGATGACCCGCAGCCAAAGTTCTTCCCGGCAACGATAACGGCACCCTGGAGGCGGGGGGCAATGGTTGGGTCGAGATCTTCAAAGACACGAGCCCGCCAGATACTCCGGTCCTTGGTTCGCAGGTACCGCCCTGCTATCACCATATCGGTATCGATATCGGCGGGCAGGCAGACTGCATGACCTTCTCCCTGCATCAGGTCACCTCAGGAACCGTGATCGCACCTTCGAGAGCGCTTGCAGCAGCGGTTGCAACCGAGGACAGGTAGATCTCCCCGCCAACGCCCATACGGTTCTTGAAATTCCGGTTTGCCGTAGAGAGGCAGACCTCTCCTTCGCTAATCACTCCCTGGTGGTAACCAAGGCATGGGCCACAGCCGGGAGTACCGATCGTGCACCCCGCTTCGAGGATATCGGTAAGAATACCGGAACGGGTTGCTTTCATGAGAATTTCAGCAGAAGCCGGGACAACGATGGTCCGGACAGTAACTTTCCGGCCTTTGACGATCCGGGCAAACCGTTCAAGATCGGAATACCTACCGTTGGTGCATGTCCCGACAAAAACCTGATCAATCGGGAGACCAGAAAGCTGTTCAGCCGGCTTTACTGTATCTACCCGGTGGGGAACTGCAACAACCGGGACGATATCGGAAAGATCGAAATCAAGGTTCTCTACATACGTGCAGGACTCGTAATCCTGGGATGCGACCGTGTGTCCCCGTTCTTTCAGGTAGCGCACGGTCACGTCATCCGCATAACAGAGGCCGGCTTTTGCACCCGCCTCTACTGACAGGTTAGAGAGCACGAGACGATCATCCATGGTGAGATGATTCATCCCTTCACCCACAAATTCGAGAGCATGGTAAGTAGCACCATCAGTGCCGAGTTTTCCAACGTAGCTCAAAGCCAGATCTTTCGCCTCTGCTGCACCGGAAAACGTGCCGGTGATGTGGATCCCTACCGATTCCGGTACGCGGAACCAGGTTTCGCCGGTAAGCCAGATGGCCGCCATATCCGTTGCACCGACACCGGTGGCAAATGCCCCGAATGCCCCGAGCGTGACGCTGTGGGAATCGGCCCCGACAACAATCTCTCCGGGCAGGACTACCCCCTCGCTCATCAGTTGGTGACAAATACCCCCGCCAATATCAGAGAAATGCATGAACGAGCTCTTTGCAAACACCCGTAACTCGTGCTGGAGAGCCGCAGTCGTGCTGTTATTGGCTGGAGCAATGTGATCAAAGTGCAGGTAAAGCTTTGAAGTGTCCGAGAGACGGACTCCGCTCATGCGCTTCCAGGCTTCAAGTGCCAGAACCCCTGTCCCGTCATGGGCAAAAGCCCGGTCAACGGTCCGGTCAACGTATTCACCGGCAGAAGCTCCAAGGATGCGTTCGGATAAGGAACTCATTCATTCGTCTCCTTGGCTTTCCGGATAAGTTTCTTCAGAATATCCGGTGTGATATTACACTTGTGCTCAGAATGGTCCTTGACAAGGTCAAGTACCCGGCAGACCTGCTTCTCCGAGAGTTCGCAGCCCATGGAGGCAACAACATACTCGAGAGCTTTCCTGCCGGTATGTTTGCCAAGGATAAAGTGCCGCTCGCTTCCCACGAGTTCAGGAGTGAAATATTCATAGGTTGCGGGATCTTCAAGGATAGCGGCTATGTGGATCCCGCTCTCATGCGAGAAGGCCAGTTCTCCGGTGACGGGCTTGTTCCGGGGCAGGGTAATCCCGGAGTACTTCTCAACCGTATGAGAGAGTTCTGTCAGGTGCGAGAGGTCGTACCGGTCGATCCCCTTCTTCATCCGGAGGGCAACAAGGAGTTCCTCCAGGGAGGCATTACCCGCTCGTTCTCCGATTCCGTTGACCGTGGTATGGAGCTGGAAAGCCCCGGCTTCTGCCGCCGTGAGCGTGTTTGCCACAGCACAGCCCATATCATTATGGCAATGGGCGCAGAACGGCCGGTCAACCGAGGCAACAAGCTCAGTCATTACCTGATGCATCTCGGAAGGAATGAGGCAGCCGACCGTATCGGCAAAACTCAACAGCACAGCCCCGTGTTCTGCTGCCCGCTGGTAGACTTCCTTGAGGAAGGGCATATCAGTCCGGGAGGCATCCTCAGCAGCAAACCTCACCTGGACACCATGATCCCGGGCATAATCGATCATGGCAAGCGAATCTTCCAGCACCTGTTCGCGGGGTTTTTTGAACTTCACCCGGACATGGAGCTCTGAGGTAGGGATAAAGATACTGACCATGTCGACATCGCACTCGATCGCAGTCTGGATATCCGGCTCCCGCGCCCGCGAGAACCCGCAGATGCGGGCATCGAGGCCCAGATTGGCGATCACCTTGACGCACTGCTTCTCATTTGACGAGACTGCCGGGAATCCCGCTTCGATGACCTCGATCCCAATCTCATCGAGCCTGGTCGCAATATCCACTTTCTCCTGGCAGGAGAACGATACCCCGGGGGTCTGCTCCCCGTCCCGTAAGGTGACATCACAGATCTCAATATGCAACGGTTTCATGGCTGCTTCCCTCCGGACACATACCTTCGACCACGAGCGTCCGGGGCCTGTCCGTGACCACCAGCTCGGCATTCAGCACTTCTTTGTCCTCCGCCCGGCAGATGACCGGTTCCGCCCAGCGGAGGTAGGGGACCGGGTCATAGGCGGGTTGTTTACCGGTCATTGCCGTACAGTTATTCTTCATTACAATGCACAGAAGCGGGAGGTGCTTTTCGTACACATCGATGAGAGCATTCAGTCCCGAATGGAGGAGGGCATAATCCCCTATCAGGGCAGTTTTCGTGCTCCTGGCGGCAACTGCAATACTGGCGCCCATCCCGTAACTTGCCACTCCCAGCTCGTAAGGTGGCGTCATCCCAAGGATCGAGCAGCCTGCATCGCAGATGAGCGGGGTTTCCCGCTCTTTGAGAATATTCATCATCGCCTTGAACGGACAGTTATGACAGAAGGTGCGGTAATATCCCCGTTCCTCAAGGGACTGGGGGTATTTCTGGACTCCCGGGGGCTGGATTCCGAGATGATCGCGAACGAACGGACGGCCATCCTCGTTAACCCGCCCGATCCCGCCGGCCCTGACCGGAACAGGATTGACCGTGATAATACGGCTGTTTCCCGGGGCACCCCCGGTGCCCGCCGGTTCGCCATTCCAGTAGTTCAGCGGAGATGCATCCGACCAGGGGAAGATGGTGCGGTACAACTCCTCTGCAGCTGTAACCCTGCCGTTCATGCTCCAGGACCGGTGCGAGAGCCGTCCAAGACCATCATTCCTGGCAACCGGTTCCTGCAGCACCTCGGCATTGAGAAGCCGGGGGGTCAGGCGGAGCATCGCTACCCGGGAAAAACTCTCTGAGGCCTGGAGCGCTGCTTCTACCCCGGCGTAACAGGTTCTCTCATCAGGTTCTATGACCGGGATCTCGGCCAGTTCGCCGTAATACCGGGAGTCCTGGGCGGTCTGCGAGCCCTCAGCTTCCGGATCATCACCAGCTACCAGCAGGACTCCTTTCATCAGACCCTGAGCAGTGGCCTGCAGGAGAGGATCGGCACAGGCATTGACACCTACATTTTTAATTATGACTGCAGCCCTGCGCCCGGACAGGGAATCCCCAAGCGCATATTCGAGAGCCGTCTTCTCATTGATCACGAGTTCGGCCTTTGTCAGCGAACCAAGTGTGGTAATCGGAAATCCCGGTACGGTGTAACACCGGTCGGTGTACCGGAGGATTGCGTCGGCGAGAGCATCAACACCCTTCATTCATCTCTCCCCGGTACAAGATCGCAGCCGGCGCAGTTCGTGCACATGGTGTGCGCAAGGAGGGGGTCCAGATCTGCTTCTTCCAAAGCCATTTTGTGCATTACAAAGATCCTGTTCAGCCGTTCCGCAGTCGGGCGGGGGGTGCCAGCCATCTCGGAGACTGGATTGAGCGGCCGCAGGACCGGAATTACCCCGTGGCTGGTAAGCTTCCAGATGCAGGCCTCCATTTCTGCATCCGTCTCGCCAAGGCCGATGATTACGTTGGAGAAGACCCGGTTCTTCCCGAAGAGCTCGACCGAGCGATCCAGAACCTGCCAGAGCCGGTCATAGTCCAAGCCGGCGCACATTTTTGCGAAAAGTTCGGGAGTTGCCGCTTCGAGATTGAACTTGACTTCGGCAACCCCGAGGGCGTTCAAGTGTTCAGGAGTTTTCTCCGTGGGGTAAATGGAGACACCGATGGGGAGATCGAAGAATGCGAGGCGTTTCACTACTTCGAGAATATAAGCCTCCTCCTCCTCAATGCTCTCCAGAACGCCGCTCGTAATCGAGATGGCATGGATCCGGTGCCGCACCGATTCCACCATCTGCAGAATCTCCTCAATCGATTTGCGCCGGCCACCAATCTTCGGCACCAAGCAGTAGCGGCATTTGAAGATGCAACTCCCCGTGACGGTAATGAAGGCCTGGTCGGGACAGTGGAACCCGGGTTCGAGCAGCCTGCCCGCTATCAGTTTCCCGTCAAAATACAGATCCACCGTCCCGTTCCCCCGGTGCGCGATCTCAATCGTTGCCAGCGGGTCAACCGCAAGCTTGACGCGGTGGCTCCCCATGGCAAAGAAGATAGCACCTTTGCCCCCGGCTCCGGGCCCCGCCGCAGAGCGGGCGATAAACTGGTCCGCTGGTTCGCCGATAAGCCGTACAGCGCCGGCCGCCAGGAGCCGGCTTTTCAGATCTTTCCACTGCATAGTTCCAAAGCCTCCTCGTAACGGGTGAAGAACGGGATGGCCGCAACCGCCCCGATGATTCCCCTGCCGTTCATGATGATCCGGAGATCGGGGTCGCGGATCTGCCCAAGCTCCCCGGCCCCGATCTCGCCCCGCTTGACTTTCCTGCCGTAAGCAAGAAGCTCCTCCGAGGGCAGAAAGCCGGTATAGGCCGCCATACCGGTCTTTGCCGATAGAGTATACTTCTCCAGCAATGCCTGAAACCTGCCTATTAGACCTTCGGGATCCGTGGTGGCAAATTCCGCAACGAGCCCCACGCAATTCTTAGTGCGGTACGGGACCGGGAAGAGCTGCACAATTGTATGAGAGAGGTAGATCGTATCCTTTCCTTCAACAGCCCGGGAAATATTATGCACCAGCGTCCAGGTGGCTCCTTCTTCAGGAGTATCGGTATCGTCAATCCCGATCAGGATCCGTTGCATCCGCGGGAGCCAGATCGTAGCCCCGGCTACCTTTCCCCCGCCGGCAGGATCGCTCCTGCTCCGCAGGACACCGGTCGCATCGGACCGGCAGGCCGCTGCACCAACACCACCGCCACCCATGCCGATATAGGACACCGCAATTTCCTCCTCTTCAATAGTACAGGCAGAGATCCCGGCCGGAAACCGTGAGCCTTCCAATGCAAGATCCACCGAGCCTGCCTTAAGCAGGTAGCGCATGGTGGCGCCAACATTCCGGACATCCTCCACAAGCGGGCTCTGGGCATAGTGACACTTCGACCACATGGCACCACCAACACAATCAAAAAATTCTACAAGCTCTGCTTGCTTTCCGGTACGGTCCGCAACCGCAAGGATTCGGGGATAGTGGATAACGTATGGATCTGGAAGGGTAGCCTCAGGGTCCCGGGGACTCATGTATGCACCAACCGGGATTTTACGTTGATAATCAGGATGAACATTTTACCGCCGAAATTTTCGTTAACAAAATAATCGGCAATAACGATATTTATTTTATTCGATATGGAACGGAAAGAAAAAAAAGAATTAGAGGACTTTGTGAAGGTCAATCTTATAAGGTCCGAGAGTGCCGCCAAAGTTTCCGGCCGAGATGAACTTGACACCGGGTACTTTAACGGCAGCCTTGACACCAGCTGCCATTGCTGCTGCAACGGATTTCTCGTCCACACCATCAATGACAATCTCGTACACTGCCTTGACACCTGCGGGAATCTTGGTATCCGCTACTTTTTCGCGGAGAGTCGGGCAATACTTTTCATTGGTGGATGCCGGCATGAACTTGTACTTCAGGCTGCCAACCTTCGAGCCGCTAGCAACGACCCCTCCCGGGAAGCTCGTGATGACACCGGGAACTTCATCGATTGCCTCGACGGCTGCCTCGGCACCCATGAGTGCTGCCATCTGGTTCTCGCCCATGACAAAGAAGTTACCTCCGGCAACACCTTTGACAATCCCAAACTCTTCTTCACCGATATATTCCCCTTCCATGATCGGGATAACCCAGCACTTGCGACCGCCGACTTCCTTCTGGTATTCGTGACCATCGCCAAAGAAGTGTAGCTTGACCGGGATCTTTTCCTCAGCATTGGTGATACCATTAAAAACAGCCGTTGTCGGGGCAGTCAGGACACACTCGGCAAGGCGCTCGACAACCTGTTCCTTGAGTTTCTTCTTACTGGCACAGATCAGGATTGCAACGCCGGGTCTTCCATCAGGGGTCTGGCTTGCCGGGACATAACCTTCAATGCCTGCTTCGCAGGGGCAGCCGATGGCAGATGTTGCAAAGCCGGTTGCCTCTGTAGCTGCTTTCTTTGCCCATTCTTTCGTAACTGCAGTAATGATGATCCGGCAGACCCAGGTTGGGAATGCCTCTGCATAGGTATCGTCGATTGTAACGCCGTTGATCTCCATATGATAACCTCCGGTACTACAAAGGTACCATGATGGTGGTTGAATAAATTTTCTAATTTGATTTAAAGGCACAGAGCGCATGAAATCCGGTCTAAATTGTCAAGTAGATGTAATTAATATTTATAAAGAGTTTATAAACCAAAATTAAAAAACACCAATAAATTGCCTGTTTTTTACGGTAAATTTCAGAACATTTATCTACATTCTTCTACCACTTTTTGTTAGTCGATTTTTAGAATCGATCATAGCTGGTGCGTGAAAATATGGCATTTGCAGTGCACATAAACATGGAACGTTGTACTGGCTGTAACAATTGTGTGGTTGCATGCCCTGTTGACGCATTAGAGCTTCACACTGTAGAACCTGCATCAAAGGAAAAAATCTACAGGGTCAAGGATGGGAAATCCATCATTCTTGATTTCAAGGGTGAGCTCTGCGCCGGGTGCGGCGTTTGCGTCCAGGCATGCCCATACGATGTTATCAGACTCGCAGGACCCTGGGAATCCAGGTCCATGGCAAAGGTACAATAATAGAACCGCGTGAGGGTTAATTCATGGCATTGTTTCCAAAGTTTTCTAAAAAGAAGGATGGAGTTAACGTCGTAATGGAGCAAAAACTCCTTCAGAATGTTAACAACCTTATTCTCAATGCAGAGACCTGCACGGGATGCGGTATATGTGTCGAGGCATGTCCTGAGGAGGCAATCGTTCTCGGGCTTGTCGGTGCGGCAAGGCGTGGCGCAATCAATTACGCTGCTCCTATAGATGTAGACGAAACCAAGTGTTCATATTGTGGAGTCTGCGTCATCATGTGCCCGTTCAATGCGCTGACATTGAAAGTGGATGGACAGGAAAGACTCCCGATCCTTGAGAAGGAAGGGTTCCCGCAATATGATATGAAGGCGGAGATTAACGACGAGAAATGCGTCAAATGCACGATCTGTGAAGAGGTCTGCCCCCGTGACGCTATTGACCGCAATGTCCCTGCTTTCGAAGGAACCTACAAAGGTCCCGTTGCCGGTGCAAAGCCAAAGGCTGCCGCAATGAAAAAGAAGACGACCTTTACCGTTGACAAGGAAAAGTGTTCCCTGTGTGGCCTCTGCGGTGCACTCTGCCCCGCAATCGTGGTGAAACACAAAGAGTTCACAGCCGAGACCGGTAAAATCGAAGGTGATGTTGTCTGGGACGAAACGAAATGCGATGCCTGCAAGGTGTGCGCCGAAGCCTGTCCTGAGGAATGCATTACTGTTGAACGCGAGATCATTTCCGACAAGGTTGACGGAAAGGTCAGCATTATCCAGGACAACTGCTGCACCTGCACATGGTGTTCAAAGAACTGCCCGACCGAGGCAATCACCGTTGAGAAGATTTTTGAGGGTGATATCGAGTTCCACGCGGAGAAATGCCCCGGCGGCTGCTCGACCTGTGCAGAGATCTGCCCGGCAAACGCAATCTATCTCCCGTCAGCAATCCCGGCAGCAGATATGAAACTGGACAGCATCGAGAAGAACATCGCCGTTAATAAGGACTATTGTATCCTCTGTGGCGCTTGTGTCAATGCCTGCCCCGGTGAGGATATCATTGTCCTGAAGAGAACCGGTGTCCGCGTGAAGGGAACCGAAACTGACCTGTTCAAGAAGATCAAGGCAAAACTCTGCACCACGAGAACTTCAAAGGTGAAAGAGGAGATCTCCGGACAGGTTAACCTCAAAGTAATGGAGAAGGCGTGAGCAATATGGCACGAACAAAAGGTTACCCCGAAGCGCTTGAGAAGAAACTCCACGACCAGAGATACTTCCGCGAGGATTCAAACCCTGAATTCACCAAGAATGTGAAGGCCATCTCCCGCACCATCGCCCACATGTGCTACCAGTGCGGAACCTGCACCGGCTCATGCCCGTCTGCACCCCGCAGCACCTACCGCATCCGCAAGTTCATGAGGAGAGCGGTTCTCGGGCTCGAGAACGAGGCCCTGACCGATCCCGATCTCTGGCTTTGCACCACGTGTTACAGCTGTTCAGACCGCTGCCCGCGGGACATCATCCCGACCGATGTCATCATGTCCATGAGGAACCTCGCATTCAAGAGGGATATCGTCCCGGTCAACTTCTTAAAGACCGTACAGGCGATCTACAGTTCAGGACATGGTGTGCCGAATAACGATGTCAACAGAGCTGCCCGCGAGAAGATTGGGCTCTCACGCGATCCACCGACTACCCACACATATACTGAATATATGCCCGGTATCAGGAAGATCATCGACCACTATAAGCTCAAGGCCAATGCCGACCGCATTGTCAAGGAGAGGGAGGGATAAGACATGTCAGAATCAGGAGCAAATCACAAATTCGCATTCTATCTTGGATGCATTGCCCCCAACCGCTATCCCGGTGTCGAGTCTGCCTCCATCAAGGCAATGAAAAAACTCGGCGTCGAGCTGGTTCCTCTCAAAGGCGCAAGCTGCTGCCCCGCACCAGGTGCTTTCGGTTCGATTGATCTCAGTGTCTTTTATGCAATGGCAGCCCGGAACCTTGTGCTTGCCGAGCAGATGAAGATGGATATCGCCCTTGTCTGCAACGGATGTTACAAGTCAATCTGGGAAGTCAACCACAAACTCAAGCACAACAAGGACCTCCGTGATGCAGTCAACGAAGTGCTCAAGGAAGTTGACATGGAGTATAAGGGTACTATCAATGTCTACCACACGGCTGAGCTTCTCTACAACGACAAGTTCATTGGAGTTGAGAAGGTCCGTGACAGTGTCACAAATCCCTTAACCGGTGCCCGCATTGCAGTCCATTATGGCTGCCACCTCGTCAAACCCCACAAGGACCGGGAGTTTGAGAAGGAAGCCATGCTGAACACCGAACACCCGACCTGGATGGAAGAGCTCGTTTCAGCGATTGGAGCTACTCCGGTCGAATACCGCAACAAGATGCAGTGCTGCGGTGCAGGTGGTGGTGTCCGGGGTTATGATATCGTGCATGCACTCGATATCACCAACGAGAAGCTGATCAACTTAAAGGAAGAGAAGGTGGATGCACTCACCGATATCTGCCCGTTCTGTCAGCTCCAGTTCGACCGCGGTCAGATCGAGATTCAGGAGAAGTTCGGCGTTACATATAATCTGCCGGTTCTTCACTTTGCTGAACTCCTCGGCCTGGCACAGGGAATGAGTCCGCAGGATCTCGGGCTGGATCTCCATGGGATCAGCTGCGAACCGTTCCTGAAGAAGGTGCTGTGAGGTGGTAAAGATGGTAGAAAAGAAGAAAGCAACCACCAAGAAAACCGAGTCCAAGAAAGAGGACACCAAGAAGGTAGCTCCCGTGAAACAGGAAGTCAAGAAGCAGGCAGCAGCACCTGCGGTCGGAAGTACAACCAAGCAGGAAGCACGCATTGGTGTGTTTATCTGCCACTGCGGCACCAACATCGCCGGTTCAATGGATATCCCGGCCGTGCAGGAATATGCAAAAACCATCCCGAATGTTGCCTATGTTGACAACTACAAGTACATGTGCTCAATGCCCGGGCAGGCCGTGATCGCCAAGGCGGTCAAAGAAAACAAGCTTACCGGTGTTGTCGTTGCTGCATGCTCACCCCGTCTCCATGAGCCAACCTTCCGGACCGCAACCAAGGAATCGGGCCTGAACCCATTCCGGTTCGAGATGGCAAACATCCGTGAGCAGAACTCATGGGTGCACATGCACGACCAGGTCGGATCCACGGACAAGGCAAAAGATGCAGTACGGATCGCTGTTGCAAAAGCAGCACTCCTCCAGGACCTCTTCCCGAAGTCAGTGCCCGTCGAGAAAGCAGCCATGGTTGTCGGTGCAGGTGTTGCCGGCATGCAGGCAGCCCTTGACTTGGCAGCAGCGGGAATCAAGACATACCTTATCGAAGCCGATATGAGCATCGGTGGACGCATGTCCCAGCTCGACAAGACCTTCCCGACACTCGACTGCTCGCAGTGTATCTTAACCCCGAAGATGGTGGATGTCGGCAGGAGCGACAAGATCGAGCTCATGACCTGGTCAGAGGTTCATGAAGTAGAGGGCTACATCGGCAACTTCGATGTCACCATCCGCAAGAAGGCCCGCGGTGTCATCACCCCCGCAGAAGCAACAGAGCGCGGCATTGTCGGCGGCGGCTGCAACGGCTGCGGTGACTGTGAGAACGTCTGCCCGGTTGTCAAGCCCAATGACTTCGAAGTCGGCATGAAACCGCGGAAGGCTATCTACATCAACCACCCGCAGGTCGTACCCCTCCTCTATACCATTGACTTCAACTCGTGCGTCAAGTGCGGGCTCTGCGTTACCGCCTGCGGTCCGGAGAAGAGGGCAATCGACCTCGAAGCCAAAGACGAGTTTGTCAAGGTCAAGGTCGGAACGGCAATCCTTGCCACCGGCTACGACATCTTCCCCATCGAGAAGAAAGAGGAATGGGGATACAAGCGGTTCGAGAATGTTATCACGAGCCTCGAGTTCGAGCGGCTTATCTGTGCATCCGGTCCCACCGGAGGCCACCTGGTACGCCCGAGCGATGGCCAGACCCCGAAACGGGTCGCGTTCGTGCTCTGTGCAGGATCCCGTGACAACACCGGAACCGGCAAACCCTACTGTTCCCGGTTCTGCTGCATGTATTCACTGAAGCATGCCCACCAGATCATAGAAAAGATCCCCGGATGCATTCCGTATATCTTCTACATGGATATCCGTTCGTTCGGTAAAATGTACGAAGAGTTCTACTACCGCATTCAGGATGAAGGAGCGAAATTCATCCGAGGCCGGGTTGCAAATATCGTTGAGGATAAGACCACCAAGAACCTGCATGTCATGACCGATGACACGCTCCTCGACCGCCCGATAGATATGGAAGTCGACCTTGTGGTGCTCGCAGCAGCAATCCAGCCTGCAGCCGACACCAACCGGACCCGCAAGCTCTTCGGGGTCTCCTGCTCCATGGACGGCTGGCTCCTCGAAGCCCATCCCAAGCTGAACCCGTGCGGAACCACCACAGCCGGTGTCTTCCTTGCCGGTGTCTGCCAGGGACCCAAGGATATCCCTGATACCGTAGCATCTGCCGAGGGTGCAGCATCTGCAGCAAGCATCCCTATCCACATGGGAGAAGTCGAGCTTGAGCCCTACTTCGCCACCTGCATTCAGGAGAAGTGTGCTGGTTGCGGCATGTGTGTCAACCTCTGCCCCTACAGCGCGCTTTCTCTCGTAGAGAAGGACGGCAGGACCGTTATGGAGGTTACCGAAGCCAAGTGTAAAGGCTGCGGTACCTGCGGTGGTTTCTGCCCAGGAGGGGCCATATGGATGAACCACTTCGCAACCCCCCAGATCGTTGCACAGATCGATGCCTTCCTGCTCGGAGGTGAGCAGTAATGTCTGCACCAGGAAACTTCGCAATTCCCGAGAGAGGCCCCGGTATCTGGCAACCCAAGATCCAGGGTATTGTCTGTAACTGGTGTTCCTACGCCGGTGCTGACCTTGCTGGTGGCGGCCGTATCCAGTACCCGCCCGACATCCGGATTGTCCGTGTCATGTGCACGGGACGTATCGACGCACTCTTCGTCCTGAAGGCTTTTGCCGACGGCGCTGACGGCGTCCTCGTCTCAGGCTGCCACTTTGGTGACTGCCACTACCTTGAAGGCAACTACAAGGCAGCAAAGCGGATGTTTATGGTCAAACGCCTTATGAAGAGCATTGGCCTTGACGACCGCCGCTTCAGGATGACCTTTGTGTCAGCATCTGAAGGTGCCAAATGGGGTGCAGTCGTGACCGATGTGGTCAACATGGTCCGTGAACTCGGACCAAGCCCCATCACGGAGTTCAAGATTAAGTGATTCAACGAGTGCGTCGATGATTATCCCTTCCCTTTTTCATTTCACCGGCACCGGCCTTTGTCACCATGGAGAACTTGATGTGACAATGAAGGGATACCTTGATGCACCAATTCATTTTACCAACGGAGGAATATATCGTGGCAACGATAAACGTAAACCTGATTTCGGGTCGTACCATCCAGCAGGGGGTCGCAATTGAGAGTGGCAAGGAGAAGCCCTCGTACAGGACTGCCTGCGGGATCATTGAGATCGACCCTTCAGATCTGAAAAAACTGGGTGCATGGAAGAGCACCAACGTCCGTGTAACCAGTGACTATGGCAGCGTTATTGTCAAGGCTATCGAAGCAACCCAGGGTCCGCACCCGGGCGTTGCATTCATCCCGATGGGCCCCTGGGCAAACTCCATCGTCAACCCGAACACCTACTCTACCGGCATGCCGACCTTCAAGGGAACACCGGTCAGGGTAGAAATCGCAGCCAATGAACCGGTAATGCTCGGAATCGAGCTGGTCCAGAAACAGTGCGGGGTGAAATCCGCATGAGCAAGACCATTACCGATGTCATCTGCCCGTTCTGCGGAACGCTCTGCGATGATGTCGAAGTCGTTGTTTCCGACGATGGCAAGAAACTTACGGAAGTGTATAACGCGTGCGTTATCGGGACGGAAAAGTTCCTGCACTCCCAGTCCAGCGACCGTGTCACCCGGCCCCGCCTTCACCAGGAAGACGGATCCTGGAAAGAGATCAGCTACGACGAAGCAGCTGAATACACTGCCCAGATGCTGGCAAAGGCGAAAAAACCCCTGATGTACGGCTGGAGTTCCACCAACTGCGAAGCGCAGAGTGTTGGAAACGAGATTGCCGAGATCTCCCAGGCCTGCTGTGACAATACCGCAGCAGTCTGCCACGGGACAACTCTCATCGCAGTACAGGATATCGGTCTCCCATCATGTACTCTTGGTGAAGTAAAGAACCGTGCCGACCGCGTCATCTTCTGGGGATGCAACCCATCGCATGCCCACCCCCGCCACATGTCACGGTACTCGATCTTTCCCCGGGGTTTCTTCACCGGCAAGGGACAGATGAGCCGGAAACTTGTGGTGGTTGACCCCCGTGTAACCGACACTGCCAAGATGGCGGATGTCCATCTCCAGATTGAACAGGGAAAAGACTACGAACTCCTGAATGCCCTCCGGGTTGCCTTCAAAGGTGAATGGCTCCCTGATGTTGTTGCAGGAATCCCCAAGGAGAAGATCCGTGAGGTTGCAGATATCATGAAGAGCGGCCGGTTCGGTATCATCTTCTTCGGCATGGGTGTTACCCAGTCACTCGGCAAGAACCATAACATTGATGAAGCGATCGCCGTTACAAAAGACCTCAACGAGTATACAAAATTCTCGATCATGCCGATGCGCGGCCACTACAATGTGACCGGCTCAGGAGAAGTCTTTGCCTGGCAGTTCGGGTTCCCGTATTCCGTGGATCTCACCCGGGGATTTGCCCGCTATAACCCCGGCGACTCCAGTTCAATCGACCTGCTGACCCGCGGGGAGATCGATGCCATGTTTACCATCGGCAGCGACCCGGGCGCACATTTCCCGATCAGCGCGGTCAAGCAGATCGCTAAGGTCCCGTCAGTCTGTATCGACCCACACATGACTCCGACAAGCGGTGTATCCAAGCTCCACGTACCGGTTGCATTCAACGGTGTCGAAACCGGCGGAAACTGTTACCGTATGGACAATGTCCCGATTGACTGCCGCAAAGTCGTCGAGCCACCCGAGGGTATGCTTACCGACGAGCAGTTCCTCATCAAAGTCCGCGACCGCTTAAAACAGCTCAAGGGGGCGGCATAACCATGTCAGAATACATCATCAAGAATGGACACGTATACGACCCGGTCCAGGGCATCAAGGGCGACAAGGCCGATGTTGCCATCAAGGCCGGGAAGATTGTCGACAAGGTTGGATCCGGTGCCAAGGTCATCGACGCAAAAGGCAAGACCGTCATGGCAGGGGCTGTTGAGATCCACGCCCACATCGCAGGACCTAAGGTTAACCTTGGCAGGATTTACCGGCCAGAGGACAAACTCTTCAGCTGCACACCCACAAAGGGCATGGAGCGGATGGGCGGAGGGGCATCGATCCCGACCACATTCAAGACCGGTTACGAGTATGCCAAGATGGGCTACACCACGGCAATGGAAGCGGCAATGCCGCCGATGTTCTCCCGCCACGTGCATGAGGAGATCCGCGACACCCCCATCATTGATGAAGGGGCATTCCCGGTCTTTGGCAACAACTGGTTCGTGATGGAGTACCTCAAGAACCACGAGGTCGAGAACACTGCAGCATACATTGCCTGGCTTCTCCGCGTCACGAAAGGGTACGCTGTCAAGGTTGTCAACCCCGGCGGCACCGAAGCGTGGGCATGGGGACTGAACTGTCTTTCCGTCAATGACCCGGTTCCGTACTTCGACATCACTCCGGCAGAGATCGTCAAGGGACTCATTGAGGCAAACGAGTACCTTGGTCTCCCACACTCGATGCATATTCACCCGAACAACCTCGGGAACCCCGGGTGCTACGAGACCACGCTCGACACACTGAAACTTGCAGAAGGTTTCAAGGCCAAAAACAAGTTCGGCCGCGAGCAGGTCATGCACCTCACCCATACCCAGTTCCACTCCTACGGTGGCACCAACTGGGGCGATTTCGAGTCCAAGGCCAAGGAAGTCACGGACTACGTCAACAAGAACAAGAACATCACCATCGATACCGGTAACGTCACCCTTGACGAGACCACCACGATGACCGCTGACGGTCCGTTCGAGCACCACCTCACCGGCCTCAACCACCTCAAGTGGGCGAACGTTGATGTGGAACTCGAGACCGCAGCCGGTGTCGTGCCCTACATCTACAGCCCGAACATCTCGGTCTGTGCCATCCAGTGGGCAATCGGATTGGAAATCCCCCTTATGATGAAGGACCCGATGCGCTGCTACATCACCACCGACCACCCGAACGCAGGACCGTTCACCCGGTACCCCCGCGTCATCAAGTGGCTCATGAGCAAGAAGGCCCGCGATACCCAGATTAACGCCTTCAAGCACAAGGACAAGGTTCTCTCCCAGACTGCCATCGGCACTATGGACAAGGAGATCTCGCTCTACGAGCTTGCCCAGATGACCCGTGCAGGCCCGGCCAAGTCTCTTGGACTTGCCGGTATGTGCGGCGGTCTCAAGCCCGGCATGGATGCGGATGTTGCAGTCTATGACTTCAACCCCGAGAAGCCGGTTGCAAACCCCGACGACATCGAGAAAGCATTCTCACGCTGCGCAGCCGTTTTCAAGAGCGGCGTCCAGGTCGTGCAGAACGGCGAGATCGTCAGCACCGGTCACAAGCGCACCCTCTGGGTCAACGCAAAGGTCAGGGACAACCCGCAGGTCGTCCGCGACATCAACGAGAAGTTCCTGAAATACTACAGCATGACCCAGGCCAACTACGAGGCGCTCGGACACCACTTTGTCCCGAACCCGTATGCCCTTGAGGTAGATGCAACCAACGTGTAGGTGGAGACCATGGATACTGTAACCATAACCATGAAAAACCCGCCGGCACTGTACCTTGAGGCGGACAATGTATCGCCCGATGCATTTGCAGGAAAGACGGCAGCACAGATCGCCGAACTCCATGTGCATGAAGGAAATACCACCTCACCTCTCGGAAAATACTTTGATGTGAGCGGCAGTGCTGGTGCAACCGCGGCAGAAACGAAGATCATTGTCAAAGGCGACGTGAAGAAAGTCAAGTACCTTGGCTTTAAAATGAGCGCCGGAGAGATGGTTATTGAAGGCAACACCGACTTATATGTCGGCGCCTGGATGACCGGAGGAAAACTCCTCGCGAAGGGGAATGTCGAGGCATTTGCCGGAACCGCCATGAAAGGCGGGGAGTTGACCATTGAGGGCAATGCAGGCAACTATCTCGGAGCAGCATACCGCGGCGACTGGCGCGGCATGTCCGGTGGCAGGATCCTTGTCAAGGGGAATGCCGGCAGCGACATCGGTATGTACATGACCGGTGGCGAGATGGTCATTAATGGCAATGTCGATGTCCATCTCTGCACTCATGCTGAGGGCGGCAAGGTCATTGTCAAAGGCAATGCCAGGAGTAAAGTCGGGGGTCAGATGGTCGAAGGTACCATCTACATCTTTGGTACCATCGAAACCATGATGCCCGGCTTCAAACCCAATGGTGAGATCGAGCTCGAAGTTGATGGTGTCAAGGCCAGATTCGCCCACTTCATCGGCGATATGGGCGAGCGCCACAAGAAGAAGAAAGGCCAGGTCGTGTACGCAAACCTGTACAAAAAGATCTGAACACCTAAACACGCACCGTGCAATCGGTTCCGGGGCCGGGATATGAGGGGCCCCGACCCCACCTTTTTTATACAGAGCGCACCTGAAAATAGAACAATTAGAGATCTGATATAGCACCTAGTTCTACTTGCAAATATTTCCGTAATACTGCGTAAAAAAATGAATCCCTGAAATTATGTAATATTTGAACATTGCTCCTTTTTCTATAATTATTCATTTGCTAATATATATTGTTGTTCCGACATAAAATCGGAATACTTATATGGCGAAATTGGGAATTATTCAATGTCCCATCTTAGGGGACGTGCAATAGCGACTTTCATTCATTACTCGTGTACCTCAAGAGTACACGCTCTCGTTCAGCGACAGTATTGTACCGCGGTTAAAAGAACAATTTGGAGGAATTCAAATGGCAAAATACAAAGAAACAATCGACCTCTACGACGATGAGGGTAAGCTCTTAAAGAGCAATGTCACTCTTGACAAGATCAGCCCGGTTGTCAACAAGGGCGCACTGCAGGTTATCGACCTCACCAAGAGGACGGTAGCAGTCAACTTTGCTGGCATCGAGGAAGCCTTAAAGACCGGAAAGGTCGGCGGCAAGTCGAACCAGATCCTCGGCCGCAGCATGAACTGCAGCGTTGTCAAGGACTCGGATGCACTCGCAGCCAAGATCAAGGACATGGTCCAGGTCGAAGCAGGTGACAACACCAAGATCACCAAGGTCGGCGGCGGCAAGATGATCCTCGTCGAGATCCCGACTGCCCGTATGGATGCAGCATCCACCTACGATGTAGCATCAACCGTTGTTGCAGCAGCAACCACCTATGCACTGGTTGACCAGTACAAGGTTGACATGTTCGACGGTTCCTACATCAAGGCAGCAGTCTGGGGTACCTACCCGCAGACCATGGACATGCAGGGCGGCAACGTCGTTTCGATTCTGTCGATCCCCCAGTTCAACGAAGGTCTCGGCTATGCTCTCCGCAACATCCCGGCCAACCACGCGGTCATGATGACCCACCGGAATGCAATGCAGGGTGCAGCACTCTCGTCAACCTTCGAGCAGGCAGGTATGTTTGAGATGGGTAACGCGGTCGGCCCGTTCGAGCGCGCCCAGCTCCTTCTCTACGCATACCAGGGACTCAACGCAAACAACATTGTCTGCGACCTCGTCAAGAAGAACGGCAAGACCGGTACCATCGGTACTGTCGTGCAGAGCCTCGTCGAGCGTGCTATTGAGGACAAGGTCATCAAGGCAGGCAAGAAGGGCAAGAGCGGCTTCGTCTTCTACGACACCAAGGACCCCATGCTCTGGAACGCCTACGCATCAGCAGGTACCCTTGCAGCAACCATGGTCAACTGCGGTGCCGGACGTTTCGCCCAGGCAGTCTCAGCAACCCTGCTCTACTTCAACGACCTGCTCGAGCACGAGACCGGCCTCCCAGGCTCCGACTTCGGTCGCGCAATGGGTGTCGCAGTCGGTTTCTCGTTCTTCAGCCACTCGATCTACGGTGGCGGCGGTCCCGGTGTCTTCAACGGTAACCACGTCGTAACCAGGCACGCAGCCGGTGTAGGTATGCCCTGTATCGTTGCAGCTTGTGCACTCGACGCAGGAACCCAGATGTTCGGACCCGAACACACCTCGAAGATCTACCAGGAAACCTTCGGCCAGATTGAAGCATTCAAGAAGCCGATGCAGGCAGTTGCAAAGGGTATCTAAGCCCTCAGGATACGAATGACAGAAGCCACGTTCCCCCAGTGCAGGATAGTCACCGAGCGGCTGCTCAATCCGGAGACTACAGAACTTCTGCTGAACAAGGTCGTCAGCGTTGCCGGGGTACGGCGTATGGTCCTGAACGGACCCCGCCTTCCCGCAACGGTACCCTATGGACCCTCCAAAGGGATTGCGAATCCGCACCCCATGAGGAAGACCATCCATGTCGGCGACCAGGAGATCCCTCTCCAGGTTCATGTAGGCACTGTTCTTCTGGAAATCGAGAACCGCGACGTTATCCCCGCGCTGCAAGCCGCAATCGAACCGGTCTTCACAAATTTCACCTTCCGGATACAGGAAGGCAGGTTCATGAAGACCGAGCCGTCCCTTGTGGACTACTGCAAGTACGGCCCGAACGCGGACAAAGAGATGCTCGGGCTTGCTGATCCAAGCAGCAAGTCCAAGCCGATAATCCTCCAGGGAATAAAATAATCATGCCGATTGGACGAGTAACCCAGGTTGTTGACTGCCGCGAGGCGATGGGCATGGGTAAAGGAGGCGGGATTGCCCAGAGGGGCACCATCTCCGAATGCCGGTACCCGGACGTCATCGTGGTCGGAATGTCCCCCGGACGCCGCCACGTGACCAAGCCGGTCTGCGACATCACCTCAGGCCTCAGGCAACAGGGCGTTGAATACAGCATCAGTACACTGGTGCTGAACGCAGGAAGCGGCATACCGCCGGACGCACCCAAAATCGGGGGTGGAGTCCTCGGCGCTTCTTTTGGGCTTACCGAAAAAGAGATCGCGCAGATTGAGAAACACAAGGTTGCCATTCTCCACCACGGGAACGTCCGTTCCCATGTGGTGCACAAGGTGCGGTTTATTCTTGCAGCCTGTGATGTGAAGGCAGTCGTGGTTTCCCAGTCCCCGGTTGATTATGAGGATCTCGCAAAAGAGGGCGTGAAGACCTCGGTTGTGATGCCGCCTGAAGACAAGATTCATACCAAAGGTACGGTCATGTCCATCGTGAGCGGCGTAACCCGGGGTCAGACCCCCACGCGCGAGAAGATGGCGGAAGTCATTTCGTCGGTAATGAAAATCGTGAAAAAGAAGCAATCATTGGAGTGATAAAATAATGGCATACAAACCCCAGTATTGTGCCGGTCAAACTATTGTTGCCGACAACAGGCGCAAGCAGATGAACCCGGACCACAAGCTCACGAAGCTTAGGGATGTCTCAGACAAGGATCTCGTCCTGATCATGGGACACCGTGTACCAGGCTCAGCCTACAAGAGTGCACACCCGCCGCTCGCAGAGCAGCAGGAACCCGCGTGCCCAGTCCGCAAGATGGTAACCCCGACCGACGGCGCAAAGGCCGGCGACCGCATCCGTTACATCCAGTTTGCCGACTCAATGTACAATGCACCCTGCCACCCGTACCTCAGGTCCTACCTCGAGGCATACCGCTTCCGCGGCATTGACCCGGGTACCCTTTCCGGCCGTCAGATCATCGAGTGCCGTGAGAGAGACCTTGAGAAATACGCAAAGGACCTCGTCAACACCGAGCTCTTCGACCCCGCACTTACCGGCGTTCGCGGATGCACTGTGCACGGACACTCCCTCCGTCTCGATGAGAACGGAATGATGTTCGACATGCTCCAGCGCTGTGTTCTCGACAAGAAGGCAGGCATTGTCAAGATTGTCAAGGACCAGGTCGGTGTACCCCTGGACACCGATGTCAAGGTCGGCAAGCCCATGGACGCAAAGTGGATCAAGGCCAACTCAACCATCTACCACTCGCTCGTGGGCACTGCCTACCGTGACGACGCTGAACTGGTTGAATACATCCAGCGCATCCACTCGCTCCGTGTAAAGTACGGCTTCATGCCAAAGGAGGCATAATTATGGCAAAAGCAGCAAAAATCGAGAGAACCCAGAAGCTCTTCCTGAAGGCAATGAAGGAGAAGTTCACCGAAGACCCCCAGGCAACCTCAACCGTGTTCGCCCGCGAAGGTCTTGAACAGTCCCCCCGCAAGATGGAGTTCCTCAAGGCCGGCAAGAAGGCCGAGATGGACCGCGGTATTGCCATGTACGACCCCAAGCGCTGCCACTGCGGTGGTATCCCGCTCGGTCAGCGCCAGCTGATGACCTATGAAGTCAGCGGCACCAACGTCTTCGTAGAAGGCGACGACCTCCACTTCGTCAACAACGCTGCTATGCAGCAGATGTGGGACGACATCCGCAGGACCATCATCGTAGGTCTTGACCTCGCCCACAACACCCTCCAGAAGCGGCTCGGCAAGGAAGTTACTCCTGAGACCATCAACGAGTACCTCCACGTGCTGAACCACGCAATGCCAGGCGCAGCCGTTGTTCAGGAACACATGGTCGAGACTCACCCGTCACTTGTCGACGACTGCTACGTGAAAGTCTTCACTGGCGACGACGAGATGGCAGATGACATCGAGCCCCAGTTCCTCCTCAACCTCGACAAGCTCTTCCCGGCAAAGAGTGCAGCAGCCCTCAAGGCCGCAGTCGGCAAGTCGATGTTCCAGGCAGTCCACATCCCGACAACCGTCAGCAGGACCTGCGACGGTGGAACCACCTCCCGGTGGTCTGCAATGCAGATCGGTATGTCCTTCATCGGTGCATACAAGATGTGCGCAGGCGAAGCAGCAGTTGCTGACCTTGCATTCGCAGCAAAGCACGCCG